>Ga0190304_1000432_pt1 | contig 19702 bp, 22 predicted proteins | sample 48700712_MG_FD_161670 | JGI IMG/M metagenome (GOLD analysis project Ga0190304, IMG submission 161670) | Hydrothermal vent sediment bacterial communities from Southern Trench, Guaymas Basin, Mexico - 4870-07-1--2_MG | ecosystem: Environmental > Aquatic > Marine > Hydrothermal vents > Sediment ...
TGTACGCACCCTGCTGGACTCCATCGGCGACCTCAGCCGCATTATCAGCAAAGTGGCAACCCAGCGAGCCAATCCCCGCGAACTCATCGCTCTGAAGGAGTACCTCCTTACTGCGCCACAACTGACCGAAATCCTCGCTCAATTCGATAGCGAAATAATAAGAGCCATGGCAAAAGAGATCGACGATTATCAGATAATAACTTCGGCCATAGCCAAGGCAATCAAAGACGATCCTGCCCAGGTTATCACCGATGGAAACATCATCCGCAAGGGCTACAATGACTATTTGGATGAACTTCATGAAATAAGCTCCTCGGGAAAAAGCTGGATCGCCAGACTGGAAGATTACGAACGAAAAAAAACCGGCATCCCCAGCCTGAAAGTGAGCTATAACAGGGTCTTTGGCTACTACATAGACATCACGAAAGCCCATAAGGACAAGGTACCGGATTATTACATCCGCAAGCAAACTCTTGTAAACTCCGAACGTTATATTTCGCCACAGCTCAAAGAATATGAGTCAAAGGTATTGGGCGCTGAAGAACGGATCAAAAACCTGGAATATGACCTGTTTTGCAAATTACGGGAAAAGCTCAGCACTCACGTTCCCCTGATGCAGAGTTATGTGGAGATCATTGCCCGACTGGATGTGCTGGCTAATCTGGCCCATATCGCCTATCATCACAATTACAGCCGCCCGCAATTTTCTGCCAGAGGCAAGATGGATATCACTTCCTGCCGTCATCCGGTTATCGAGCAATTGCTGGATGGAGAAGAATTTATTCCCAACGATGTATATCTGGACAATTCGGAATTTAAGATCGCTCTGATCACCGGGCCAAACATGGCGGGAAAATCAACCTATCTCCGACAAATCGGCCTCGTCAGCATCATGGCCCAGATGGGAAGTTTTGTCCCTGCCGAGAAAGCGACGCTACCGATTTTTGACAGAGTCTTTACCCGGGTCGGGGCTTCTGATAATCTGGCCATGGGCCAAAGTACTTTTTTAGTGGAGATGCTGGAAACCGCCAATATCCTCAATTCTGCCACGCCAAATTCCCTGGTTTTGCTGGATGAAATCGGGCGAGGCACCAGCACTTTTGATGGCCTCAGTCTTGCCTGGGCCATTGTGGAACATATTCACAATAGCAAAAACCTGCGCTGCAAAACTCTCTTTGCCACCCATTATCACGAGCTCACCGAACTGGAAAACATCCTGCCGGGAGTGAAAAACTTCAATATCTCGGTCAAAGAATGGGGAGATAAAATCATCTTCATTCGCAAGATTGAGCGGGGATGTGCTGACCAAAGTTATGGCATCCAGGTGGCGCGCCTTGCCGGTGTGCCAGATCCGGTGATCCAGCGTGCCAAAGCCATCCTGGCAAACCTGGAAGAGCACGAGCTCAGCCCACAGGGTCTTACGGCAAGGGCCAAAAAACAACTGGCCAGAGACACGTCACAACTGGATATCTTCGATGCTATTTTTGAAAAGGAATCCCAAAAAGATCGCATCCTGCAAGAGATCAAGAACCTGGATGTGAACAATCTCACGCCCCTGCAAGCCATCCAGAAACTGGCAGAACTTCAAGAAAAGTTATAGAGGGAGATGAATCACTTGGACACTATTTTAAAGGCTCACTTACACTCTAAGCCGATTTTGGTGAGTGCCTGTCTGCTGGGGGTGTGCTGCACCTATCGCGGTGACGGGAATCCAAATCCAGCTGTTATTTCTCTGCTGGACACCTGCACGCTGATCCCGATATGCCCCGAACAGATGGGTGGTTTGCCAACCCCGCGCACACCGGCAGAAATCCGTGGAAACGGTGTGTGGATGAAAGATGGCACAGATGTGACGATAGAATTTCAGCGGGGTGCTGAAGAAGCGCTGAGAATTGCAACATTGTATGGATGTGACGTAGCAATTTTGAAACAGCGGTCTCCATCCTGCGGTAATGCACTTATCTATGACGGCACCCATAGCGGTGTGGTTATTGAAGGTGCGGGAATCACGGCTCAAAAGCTGAGAGCTGCGGGAATTCTTGTTTTTTCTGAGGATGACCTATAAACAATAAAGGCGGGTGAAATCACCCGCCATTTATATTATTTTTTCTTTTTGTGACGATTTTTGCGAAGACGTTTCCTTCTCTTGTGTTTCGTAATTTTCGCACGTTTCCTTTTTTTACCGCAGGGCATAGGACCTCCAATTATTTATCACTGTCGTCCTGATTAGCGTTATCAACATCTTCTTTAAATGCACGTGAGAATTTAAAGGTAGGAACAACGCGACCGGGAACCATTACTTTTTCTTCTGTTTTGGGATTGCGCCCAATCCGCTCTTTGCGTTTTTTCAGTTTAAATGTTCCAAATCCTCTGATCTCGATGTGTTTGCCATCTTGCAGGGAATCTTTGATTGCATCAAGAAATGCATCTACAGCCAGAGCTACGTCTTTGCGGATAATACCCGTGTCAGCCGACACTTTTCTAACTAAATCAGCTTTTGTCATAAATCTATCTCCTTTTACTTTATACCACTGAAGCTCTTACTTTACGAGGGTGGTTTTTCTGTCAAGCACTTTCTCCCGTAATTATATAGACGACAACGTCTTAGGAAAAAGCTTCAGGATTCTCTGGGATTCAACCAATTCCACAGATGGTCTCATGATGGTAATTCCCAGCCTGATCCATTGAAGCTATCGCTCTATCTTCCATAAGGTTACCCCTGTTTTTCGCCAATAACGCATCCATTATTCTATTGACAACAGATTCCCGACAATTTATTTGGAAACGTTTTCAAGTAACAGATTAGAGTTTAGAGGGTTTATGAAAAAAATTTCCTTTGGAATTATCGGATGTGGACGAATCTCGAAAAATCATTGTGAAGCAATCGCACGCATTGAAGGGGCAGAAATCATTGCCTGTTGCGACATCATAAAAGAACGTGCTGAAGAAGCAGCCAGGAATTATTCTATCGCAAATTACTATACCGATCATATGGATATGCTGAAAGCCGAAACCTTGGATGCAGTGATCATCTGCACCCCCAGCGGTATTCATCCGCGTATCGGCATAGATGTTGCAAATCGCGGCATTCCGGTGGTTACCGAGAAGCCGATGGCTATTTCCCTGAAGGATGCAGACGCCCTTGTTCACGCCTGTGATATGAATAAGGTGCACCTTTTCGTGGTGAAACAAAACCGCCTTAATCCTGCAATCCAGCTTTTGAAAAAAGCTATCGACAAAGGCCGCTTCGGCCGCCTCTTCATGGCCAATGCAACTGTTCGCTGGACCCGCCCCCAGGCATACTATGATCTAGCAAAATGGCGTGGCACCTGGGAATTTGACGGCGGCGCCTTCATGAATCAGGCATCCCACTACTTCGATTTGATTCAGTGGCTCATGGGGCCGGTGGAATCGGTGATGGCTTATACAGGCACAATAAATCACCGCATCGAAGCCGAAGACCAGGGAGCTGGCCTTATCCAGTTCCGTAACGGCGCCATCGGCGTGGTGGAAGTAACGATGAACACCTTCCCGAAAAATTACGAAGGCTCAATCACCATCATGGGTGAAAATGGCACTGTGAAAATCGGTGGCATGGCTGTGAACAAAGTTGAGCACTGGGAATTTAAAGACTACGATGACGACGATAAACTGATAGAGCAGAGTGACACAAATCCCTCCAGCGTCTATGGCTATGGGCATCAGGGATTTTTACAAAACGTCGTGGACGTATTACAGGGCATCGCAGAACCCAATACCGATGGTCGGAGCGGGCGCAAATCTCTGGAAATCATCCTGGGAATGTACGAATCGGCCAAATGTGGGAAAAAAGTGGCATTACCACTGAAATGATAAAAAAACGAGGTAACCGTTGTTAGTCCAAGAATATTTCAAAAGTCGTTCAGGAATCCTGGAGAAAGCGCTGGATGCATATCTTCAGCCTGTTTCAGATACGCCATCGAGGGTATTGGAAGCGATGCGCTACAGCGTATTCGCCGGGGGCAAGCGCATCCGTCCTATGCTGTTCTTCGCCACCTACGAAATGCTTATCGGCAGAAAAAACCTACGCCGGCTGGAACGTCTTCTTCCGGTAGCCTGTGCCCTGGAATTTATCCATACAGCATCTCTCATCCATGATGATCTGCCGTCGGTTGATAATTCTGCAGAGCGCCGGGGAAAAGCAGCCTGCCATGTAAAGTTTGACGAGGCAACAGCCATCCTGGCTGGCGATGCTCTGATCACCCTCTCCATTGAATGTCTTACCTACATCAAAAAGAGTGCTTCTGCGGTGAAATGCATCGGCATCCTTACCCGGGCGATGTCCACACGAGGCATGATCGGCGGTCAGGCAGTGGACATTCTCTCTGCCAACAAAAAGATTAACATCACCACTCTTCGCTACATCCATATCAAAAAGACCGGTGCCCTGTTACAGGCAGCTGTAGAGCTGGCCTGCGCTCTCTATGATGCAGAGGAAAACCTCACCATCACCTTGAGCAACTTTGCACTGAACATCGGATTGGCATATCAGATTGTAGATGACATCCTGGATGAAGTGGGTAGTTTTGAAGTTCTGGGCAAGGAGCCGGGAGAAGATTCTCGCAATCAAAAAGCAACCTATCCTTCGCTTCTGGGACTGGAGAAAGCCAAAAAGACGGCTGAGAAATTGCTTCGGGATTCCTATAATCTCATCAAGAACATACCTCAAAACGACATCATGATAGAATTTGTGAACATGGTGAAGGAACGTCTTCCCTAAAGCAATGTCATACCTTACAATTTTGCGACCGGTAAACTGTTTGTTTACCTTGCTATGCGCATTTGCCGGAGCCTTTTACCATGCTTCGGCAATTGTCTTTTCTCCCGCTTTGGCAGCAGCCCTCTCAGCTGGATTCATCGCCGCGTCCGGCTATGTGATAAACGACGTCTTTGACGTGGATATAGACCGCATAAACCGCCCGGGCAGACCTCTTCCGGCAGGACGCATCTCCCTGAATGCCGCCACCAGATACGCCCTTTTGCTGGCTGTTGCAGGCTTGATTTCTGCAGCTTTTACCAGGCAATGGTATTGCATGGCCATCGCTGTGTTCAATAGCCTTTTGCTCTACGCCTATGCCCGCTGGCTCAAAGCCGCACCCCTCATCGGCAACCTGGTGGTAGCCTATGCCGCAGCTTCGGTGTTTGTCTTTGGCGGACTGGCAAATCATAACCTCATTCCCAGCCTCGGTTTCAGCTATTTTGCTTTTTTTTATACCCTGGTGCGTGAGCTGGTGAAGGATGCTCAGGATATCGAAGGTGATACAGCCCTGCACGCCCGCACTCTAGCCATCCTGATAGGAGAAAAACCCACTCTCATCCTGGCCATGCTCCCTGCCTTAGCAATCATCGCCGGACCATGGTTTGTCCCTCTGAAACCCACAGCCACTCTATTGATCATCGGCCTCACAGGCATCCCGCCTGTATTGGCCCTGTTGCTCCTGCTACGACACAACACAAAGAAAACCTTTGCCTTTATTTCTACCTTTCTCAAATTTGAGATGTTTTTAGTTTTAATATTAGTATGGATAGGATAACAAAATGAAAGTGTATGAGCTTCTTGAGAAAAAACGCCGCAAACAGGCGAGCTATTTTTGTTTGCTAGACCCCGACAGGCTCACGGCCAAACAGGCGGTACAGAGAGCTGCCGCATGTGAAGAAAATGGCGCCGACGGGCTGCTGGTTGGCGGTAGTATCATGATCAATAATTCCTTTGAGGAAAACCTGAGATTGATCAGTCAGGCGGTTTCCATTCCCGTCATCATCTTTCCCGGCATCTTCAATTTCGTCTCCCCATGGGCAGACGCCATCCTGTTGCTCTCGGTAATCAGCAGCCGCAACCCACAGATGCTTATCGGTGAACAGGTGCGGGCTGCACCCCAGATAAAGCATCACAACCTCGAAGCTATCGGCACCGGATACATGATCATCGAGGGGGGAAACAGCACTTCGGTGCTCTTCATGAGCGGCAGTCAGCCGATACCCCGCACCAAAGATGACATCGCCGTTGCTCACGCTCTGGCTGGCCAGTACCTGGGTATGCGCTGCATCTACATGGATGCAGGTAGCGGAGCCGCACAGCCCATCCCTGACTCCATGATCTCCAGCGTCCGCCAAAACATCTCTCTGCCACTGATTGTTGGCGGCGGGATCCGCACGCCAGAAGTCGCTCACCAAAAAGCCCTGGCCGGAGCTGATTTCATCGTTACCGGTGACATCCTGGAAAGGAATTTTGATCCATCCCTGGTGCGCGCTTTCTCAGATGCTATTCATAGCGTTTCACGTTCATGATAGACATCCATACCCACATTATGCCAGCCGTAGATGATGGCTCGCCCGCTGAAGATATCTCCCTGAAGCACCTTGGGATGATGGCTGCCGCCGGAGTAACCGATGTCGTCCTCACACCCCACTTCATCCGCGCCGGATACCGTCCACCCCACACAGATCGCCTGGCAAAGCAGGCGGCGCTTCAAAAGGGATGCCAGGCGGCCGGACTTTCCCTCACCCTTCATCCGGGTGCCGAAGTATATCTGGATAGTAAAAGCCTGCAGGAAATCAATGAGCATAAGCTGAATATCAACCAAACTTCTTACGTGCTGGTAGAAACCGCCATGAGCACCTTTCCTTCGGATCTGTACGAAATTCTGTATCAGCTGGTAAAAGCCGGATATCGCCCCATTCTCGCCCATCCCGAACGATATCAGACGGTGATTTCTGATCCGGAACTGGCCCGGGATTTTATGCATCGAAATGTCTATCTACAAATCAATGCCGGCAGCCTTCTGGGACATTATGGCAAGCGCAGCCAGCAGGCCGCATGGTACCTGCTGGAACATGGATACGCCCACTTTCTGGCATCGGATAATCACTGCCACAGGGATGACTATCCTCTGGCCAAAGGCTGTGAGCTTATCACCCGACGGATCGACGACCACCTTCCCCGGATACTCACAGAGATCAATCCCCGGAAGATGCTCAACAACGAGCCGATTCCTTATTTTTATCTGGAACAGACATCTGGCGGTTCAGAAAACTTTTTTCAACGATTCTTCCGCCGAGGTAAATCATGAGTAAATCGATTTTAATCACTGGCATCAGCGGCTTTATCGGCCGAAATGTAGCAGCGGCGCTGCTGAAAAAAAACACCCTCACTGCGCTGATACGCCCGGGAACCGATCCTCGGCGCATCGCACAGTTCAAAGACTCTGTCACCTTCGTGCCAATAGACCTCACAGACATCCCTGCTCTCACCGCCTATTTACAGGATGCATCCTTTGATGCCATCGTACATATTGGTGCACTGCGAGGTGGAAGAAAATACCCCAGAAGCGCCTTTTTTGATGCCAACGTAAACGCTACCGAGCAGTTGGCAATTCATGCCAAAGAGACTGGCGCTCAACTTCTGTTTTGTTCCTCTGTAGGAGTTTTTGGCGCCATTCCCAAAGAATTACCGGCATCCTCAAAATCTCCCAGGCAACAGGATAATTATTATCATTTCACCAAAATCCAGGCGGAGAAAATCATCCAGAATTATGTACTCTACGGCCTCAATGCCGCCATTATCCGCCCGGCCATCACCTATGGCCCGGGAGACCGGGGTTTTCCCTACACCCTCACAAAATTGGTGGATAAGAAACTTCTGGTTCTGCCAAAAACCGATGTCATCATTCATCTCACCAATGTGGAGCTACTGGCCGAAGCCTTTGTGAAACTGGTGGACAACCCCAGCCCTCCCGGCTCGGAATTTATCATCGCAGACAACCATCCGGTTTCCCTTAAAAAACTGGCGGATTTCATCAATCAGGAACTGCGCGGCAAAGAATACCCTGCATCCAGAAACATAGCTGACAGCTGGTTTTCTCTGGGGGAAAAGATCGCTCGTCTGCTGAAAAACGAACTGTGGATTTCCCGCTTTGAATTGATTTCAAAAAGCTGGTATTACGATTCTGATGAGAGTCTGAAGGAACTGAAACATTCGGAAACCATTCCCGGTTTCCGCTCCGTGATTCAATGGTATAAAAACAACCGGTAAGGAACCTATGGCAATCCCCATTTTACATACCTGGCCTCGTTATTTCGACGATCCTGACGAAGGTTTGGGCTCCAGTTACGAACGCATCATCATCAACGATTTGCTTGCAAAAATCTGTCGCAGTTTTCCTATCTCCACAGTGCTGGAAGCTCCCGCTTTTGGCTTCACCGGGCTCTCCGGCATAAACAGTCTGGCACTGGCTCAGGCAGGAAAATCTGTCACACTGCTGGATCATGATGCATCCCGTACGGAGAAAATCGCCGATCTCTGGCGCTCACTTTCTCTTGATCTGGATGCACAGACGGTGGCATCCTACGATGTACTTCCCTTTGAAGATAATCAGTTTGACCTCAGCTGGAATTTCTCCGCTCTCTGGTTTACCGGGGATGTGGAAAAATTTCTGGCCCAACTCACTCGGATTACGCGACGGGTTATTCTGCTCTGCGTGCCGAATCGCAGCGGTTTAGGCTATGTGTCTCAGGCAATAATGGGCAGGGCGGAGCTGAAATCAGCGCTCAATGAAGAGCATATCAAGGCACAAACCTTTATCCCCATCATGAAAAAACAGGGATGGAAGTGCATCAAATGGGATTTCATCGATTGCCCTCCATGGCCAGACATCGGTATGCCAAAAGAGAAGTTTCTCTCACTTTTTGGTTTGCAATGGCTTTTACCCACCCGGAAGCCCACACCCATTTCCATCATGGATTATTATCGGGGTGAAGATCCCGAATTTCCCGATGCCATGCGCACTCGTGCCTGGTTAGAACGCATGGCGCCGTCGCTTTTCAAACGGTTTTGGGCTCACCATCGTTACTATCTTTTCATCCCGGAGGATCCAGATGCATAAGAGAACTATCAACTGGATTTTCAGCATCGCGCTGGGATGTTTTTTTCTTTTTCTTTGGTTCAGGATGGTTAATTGGACCGAGTTTATTCAGTATTTCCACCGCTTCAACCTCACGGCAGCCCTGCTGTTTTCCGGCTTTTATATCCTGGCTTATTTCTTCCGCAGCCTCCGCTGGCGATTGATCCTCAAGCCCATTTATCGGCTAGGTGTAGCTGAATCCTTTTTTATTTTCATGGCGGGAATGATCATCAATTATCTGGTGCCTATCCGGGCCGGAGAAGTGGCAAAATCGGTGATTTTGAAAAACAAGCATGACGTGCGGATATCCCACAGTTTACCCAGCATTCTCATCGATAAGATTTCCGATCTCTTTCCCATCATCCTCATCATGATCCTCATTCCTCTGGTCTCGGTGTCCCTTAACAAAACCCTGTTCATCATCATAGGCCTGCTCTTTTTCATCTTCCTTGGTTTTATCCTGTTCCTCTTTTTTGCCGTAAATCATGCCTCCCGGGCTATCGGCATGTTGCACAAATTGCTTTTGATTTTCCCCGAAAAGTATCGCACCAAGTTGGGAGAATTTACGGAGAACTTTGTATATGGGATGGCCATAATGCGGGGGCGTACCGGTGAATACCTGCTGGTCTATCTTCTCACCATCCTTGCGGTACTATCCGAAGCGGTCTATGTTTATGCCGTTTTCCTGGCTTTTGGCGCTGAGGTTTCTTACAGTAAAATACTCTTTGGCTATACCCTGATGAACCTTACCTACATCCTTCCTACGCCACCAGCACAAATCGGTTCCAACCAATTTATGTGGGTTCTTATTTTTTCCCTTGCCCTGGGGATAAACAAAGACCTTACCAGTGCAGCGGTTACCTTCTCACACCTGCTCACTACCCTGTGGATTTTCGCCACGGGAAGTATTTCTTTACTTGCCATTAAGATAAAGTTTCACAAGCTGGTTACGTTAATAAAAGAATAAAAGGCTGTAACAAAAATGGACAAAGATACTATCGAAATTCTGGAAAATTTAGCCACCATAAAAAATGCAATAACCGATGAAATCGGTAAGGTCATCGTCGGACAGGATGCAGTAATTGAACAGTTTCTCATAGCCCTTTTTGCCGGAGGTCACTGTTTGCTGGAAGGAGTTCCCGGACTGGCTAAAACCCTGCTCATCTCCACCATGTCAAAAGCCCTCTCCCTCAGCTTCAGTCGCATACAGTTTACTCCGGATCTTATGCCCTCAGACATTACCGGTACAGACATCCTGGCAGAAAACAAAGCCACGGGAAAACGCTATTTCGAATTTATCAAAGGCCCCGTTTTTGCCAATATCATATTGGCAGATGAGATAAACAGAACCCCGCCAAAAACCCAATCTGCTCTACTGCAGGCAATGCAGGAATATCAGGTAACGGCAGGAAACCAGACCTTTGAGTTGGCCAAGCCCTTTCTGGTATTTGCCACCCAAAATCCCATCGAGCAAGAGGGTACCTATCCACTTCCGGAAGCACAACTGGACCGTTTTATGTTTAATATCACCATCGACTACCCCAGTTATGAAGAAGAAAAACAGATAGTACAGCGCACCACCGGCGGATCTGCATCCAGTGTAAAACCGGTGCTCTCTGTGGATAAAATACTGGCAGCACAACAAGCCATACGGCAGATTCCGGTGAGTGATCATGTGTTGGATTTTGCTGTTTCTCTAGCTCGGTCAACCAGACCCCATAGTCCCCAGACCCCCGAGCTGGTAAACAAATGGGTCAATTGGGGAGCCGGGCCGAGGGCATCGCAATATCTGGTGCTTGCCGCCAAAACCAGGGCAGCATTGCACAACCGCCTCACACCGTCGGAAGAAGATGTGATACAGGTAGCAACTATCGTCCTGCAGCATCGGGTATTGATCTCTTTTGCTGCAGAAGCTGAGGGATTACATGCGAAAGATGTTATTGACAAAATAATTGCCTCAAAGAATAAATAGTTTGCGTTTATATTGATTTGATCTAAGATATTATAAAGTTTTTAGTTCAAAGATTTGGGGTAATAATGCAAAGTAAGAAAGTTATAGTGTTTAGCACACCAACGTGTGCATGGTGTAGAAAGGTAAAGGCATATCTTCGCTCTCAAGGGGTAAGATATACCGAGGTGGATGTTTCGAAAAATGCTAAAGCTGCTCGGGATATGGTGCGAAAAACCGGACAGCAGGGTGTTCCACAAATCTGGATAAATAATCATCCTGTGGTGGGGTTTGACCAAGCAAAAATCGATAGATTGTTACGCAAGTAATTTAAATGAGAGGAGGGAAGTATGACTAATAGAAAACTGATTGAGAAGTATGCAGAGTTGAGTAAACCCCTGTACACCCTGTGTTCAAAAAAAGAGTTAATCCGACGTAAATGTACAAATCTCGGTCGCATGGAATGTGAGCTACTGAACTATCTCAAGATGGCCGGAAGAGCAGTTTGCATGAATGATCTTTCAGTAGAAATGAAGGTTTCTCATAGCCGCGTCACCCGGATAATTGATTCCCTGGTAAAAAAGAAATATGTCCGTCGCTTCCCATCAAAAAAAGATCGCCGCAGCTGGCTTGCGGAAATCACCGAAAAAGGAAAAGCGATAAATGAGGAAACGCTGAAGGATTATTATCAGATTCAATCCGATATCATCAGTAATCTTCCCGAAGACAGAGTAGAAGAGATCCATGAAGCGGTTTTCTATTTTTTGGCAGCATACCATCATGCACTTCTGGAAAAAGAATCCCGGGATCTGGTCAAGTTAAATGAGCCAAAAAAGTAAACGCACCCAACTTACTTGGCAAGGAGGAATGGCCTTCACCGTAGAGCAGGATGGTCACTCATTCCTGATCGATGCGGCAGAAGACAATGACGGGAAAGACCAGGGCCCTCGTCCCAAAACGCTCCTTTTATCCTCTTTAGCAGGATGCACCGGCATGGACGTCGTCTCCATCCTTAAAAAAATGAAAATAACGGGCTTTACCTTTTCTCTGCAAGTAGATGCGGGGATGACAGAAAAGCACCCTAAAATATTCAAAGATGTGGTTCTGTGGTATCGCTTCGAGGGGAAAGACCTTCCTCTGGAAAGAATCCGCAGAGCCGTAGAACTATCAGAAAACACCTATTGTGGCGTGAGCGAAATGCTTCGTAAAGCAATGACGATTTCCACCAAAATAGTAGTAAATGGAGAAGAAATATGAGAAAAGTAAGTATTACATTCATCCTTCTGGCGCTGTTTATCCTCCCTCTCCTTGCCGAGAAAGTAGAGCATGAAGGCCTCACTTGGTACACAACTATCGAAGAAGGTCAAGCCCAGATGACCGAAGGCAAAACCCTCTTCTTACTCTTTACCGGTACCGACTGGTGCCCCTGGTGCGTGAAACTGCAAGATGAAATTCTGTATCAAGAAGAATTTAAAGCGTATGCGGCTGAGAATCTGGTTTTCGTAAAATTGAATTTCCTCCGCAAAACCCAGCTGCCCAAAGCCGTTGTTGACTACAACATGAAGCAGCTGAACGCGTATCATGTGAGGGGATTCCCCACAGTATTACTCTATAATGCTGATGGAGAAAAAGTGGGAACAACCGGATACATCCAAGGTGGCCCACAGAAATTTCTCAGACAACTGAACGAGCAGCTGCAGGATTATGAGCAAACACACCCTAAGAAATAACTAATCAAAAAAGACGAAACGCCTGCAGAAATGCAGGCGTTTCTTTGTAATCCTTCATCAAAAAAACCGCCGGAGAAAACTCCGACGGCGATCTGTTTTTCATCTAAACAAACGGGTTATTACCGTCCCAAATGATACCGAACACCGACATTAAATGAAACATAATCATAAACGATTGAATGATTACCTGTCCCAACCACCTCATACACGTCGCCTGACTTTTTTCTTTTCTCATAATCCAGATATCCGCTGAAGCTGTGATAAGATACTCCTACAGTAAAGATGGATTTCACCACCGTTTCCAAGCCAAAACCAAAGCACACGCCACCGCCCGACTGAGTAAAGCGAACTTTATAAGGCACTTCATCACTGTAGTCTGTGGGATACCCCAAAAACCCTTCGTTTATGGCGTTTATGCCATAACCCATCTGCGCAAAGGCAGCAAATTGGAAATGAGGGATGGAGTGAAATTCATAGCGGGCATAGCCAAACACCGGCAGATAACTGAAGGCTTTGTCGGCTAATGCCTTAAATTCCCGCTCTGCCTGCCAGCTCACGCCTACTCCCAGCTCGGTTTTTCTCCCGGTGGTATAGCCCAGTTTTGCCGTAATATCATAGCTGTTTTTTACCGCTTTATCTCCCAACCAGGTGATATGATCTTCTTCACTAAACGCCTGCCCCGATGTATTGTAGGCATTTTGCGAAGTGAAACCCCCATTCACCGAGACCACAACATTGGACAGAAAGGAAGACGTTGTCGGATTCTTGCGTTTCATCTCTTGAGAAACATCCACCAAGGCAGCGTATTGAGAGACGTTCACAGGTTTTGATGACGATGGTGCCAGCAAGATATTCAGGTCAGCTTCGGTAGCATTGGATGTCTCCTTTACTAGCCGGTTATCTATTTTGTACACCCTGTTTTCTTCAACCAGCACATAGTAATCACCCCGAAAACAGGAGATCAGTATACCTGTGATGGTAGTGTCATCGGTCAGGGTAATACTGATGGCCGACAACTGTATCAGCCACATGCCCAAGGCCAGTAATATTATCCGTTTCATGCACGTATCCTTCCTTATATGAAATTATGCCGAAGGGTTTGCCGGAGAGCGATTTACTGTCAACCGAATTGTGCAGAGCCGGGATATCAGCTGTCTTGCATCCTGCTCAATGCAGCCTTTCTCTTGACAACAAAAAGCCAGCCCGGGATGTAGAACAAAATTTGTGAATAAATAGGATTGATAATTATGCAAGAACATACAATAAGAGCGGTTATTTTCGATATGGATGGGGTTTTGCTGGATAGTGAGCCTCTCTACTATGATATACAACAAGAGCTGTTTCGCTCGTTGGGCTTTGAGGTTTCAGAAGAAGAATACGGCCATTTTATCGGTCTTACCATGGAAAGCATGTGGCAAAAGCTCAAAGAGACACATGGACTGAAACAGAGTGTTCCACAGCTGATAAAGCAAAACAACAAAGCCATTCTCAAAGCCTTTCGCCATAGGGATCACTTTATTCCCATCCCATTCCTGCTGGACTACATGCACCAGTTGCAGAGCGAAGGCAAAGTGCTGGCAGTTGCATCATCCACAGCTAAAGAAATCATTACCATCATCCTGGAAAAATTGGGTCTGACCTTCTATTTTCAGGAAGTGGTAAGTGGCGAAGAAGTTCCCGCTGGTAAACCTGCACCGGATATCTTTTTGGAAACCGCCTGCCGTTTGGGACTGGAGCCCGCAGAATGCCTGGTGATAGAAGACAGTGCCAACGGTGTATCCGCCGCCAAAGCAGCCGGGATGCAATGTCTGGGATTTGCCTATTCACTTTTTGGTGACCAGGATCTTTCTGCAGCGGACAAAGTGGTTTCCGGGTACGACGAGTTGCTGGAAGAGCTGTGAATATCGCCATTCTGCATCTCTTGGATGGAGCAGCCCAAGCCCGTGGCCTCACCGTTATCATCGATGTGTTCCGCGCCTTTTCAACCGCCTGCTACCTCTATGCCAATAATGCGGAAAAGATAATCCCCGTAACCACGGTGGAAGAGGCTTTTGAGCTGAAAAAAACCTTGGGGAACACGGTGTTGCTGGGAGAGGTAGGAGGTAAGGTCATCCCGGGGTTTGACTTTGACAATTCACCAGCCCATATAGAGAATGAAAATTTTACGGGCAAAACCGTGATTCATCGCTCCAGCAGTGGCACTCAGGGACTCATTGCCGCTCAGCAGGCCACGGAAGTAATTACCGGAAGTCTGGTAAATGCCGGGGCCATTGTGCGGTATATTCAGTTGCGGCAACCTGCCGAAGTAAGCCTGGTATGCATGGGATGGTCGTGTCAATATGCCACCGAAGAAGACAACCTCTGCGCAGGCTATATCAAAGCCTGCCTGGAAGGTAGAGCATTTCCATTGGATGCATCCATCGCAGCCCTGAAAGAGACTGCTGGGAAACGTTTCTTTTTACCTGAAAATCAGCAATCCGAGCCGCAGCGTGATTTTTATCTGTGCACTCGGGTCAGTCCTTTTCCCTTTATCCTGAAACGGCGTTTTGAAGCCGCATCCGGCCATTATTACCTGGAATCTGTAGCTGTTGACATCCCTGCCTGCTAATCCTCGGCACTCCTGATATTTTTATAACACCTCCAAGTTGGCGTGAGCAATCCATTTCCATCTATTTTCAGCATATTGAAACACGCTGAGCCGAGGTGCGGGATTTTTATTTAGCACTTCACCGTCGATGACTTCTTTCGCCTGAACAAAGTACGTTACAATGATGGTATTTTTGTTGTGTGTTTCAGTAAAGTTGGTGAGGGTAAATTCACCCATTTCCAGCTCTTTTGCCAAGGCAAGTTCCTCTGCTTTGTTCCGTGGCCCATCGGTATGTATCGATTGAAAGTCATCGGCTATAAACGAGGTAAGTGCGGTGATATTGTTGGTTTTCAGCAGTTCGAAGGTATATCTTACTAATTCTTCGCCCTTCCCGTCCTGGTATTCCACCACATCAACCTTACAGCCAACAACCATCAACATCAGCGCAGCGCAAAGCCACAGTAATTTTCTTTTCATCTCATCCTCCCAAAATCCTGTTTCCTTCTCATACGAGATGTTTTTTGGCCAGTGGAATGTCAAGTATTTCATAAACTTACATCATCCATTCGCCTTCAAGCATGCCATCCTTCGGAATTTCACCTTTTCTCAGCAATTGTCCTTCAGCTTTTCGTTTGACAGAAAATTTGCGAAAAAAAATTGTGCGGTAAATAAAATATTAAAAGGAGTCAATTATGCCGTTTATCTCCAATACAGAAGAACAGCAACAGGAAATGCTTACAGCTTGCGGTGTGAAAAGTTTTGACGAACTCATCTCGACGATTCCCAAAAAATTTATCCACCATGACCGCTGCTCCCTGGAAGACGCATACTCCGAACTGGAAATCACGCGTAAAATGAATGCTCTCGCTGCCAAAAACACAGCGGATTTCAATTCCTTTCTGGGAGCAGGGATTTATGATCACTTCATTCCTGCTGCCGTTGATCACATGTTGTTACGTCCGGAATTTCTCACTGCCTACACCCCTTATCAGGCGGAAGTAAGCCAGGGAACCCTGCAATACATCTATGAATATCAATCGCTTATTTGCGAACTTACCGGGATGGAAATAGCAAATGCCGGAATGTATGATGGCGCTACCGCCTGCGCAGAAGCCATCCTGATGGCTGTACGAAAAACCAGAAAAACCAAGGCAATCGTTTGTGGCTCGGTAAACCCGCTGTACCTCAGAGTGATTCAGGTGTACACCGAAGGTCAGGGGGTGGAAATTGTGGTGATTCCATCTAAAAACGGGGTTGTGGATACCGATGCCCTTGCTGCAGCAATAGATGACAAAACAGCCAGCGTACTGTTACAAACGCCGAACTTCTTCGGCAACATCGAAAACGCTTTTGCCGTGGAAAAACTGGTACATGCATCCAAAAAAGCACTTTTCATCGTGGCAGTCGACCCCATATCTCTGGCTGTGTTGAACGCTCCCGGCGAATACAATGCCGACATCGTTGTTGGCGAAGGTCAGAGCCTGGGGAACAGCATGAATTTCGGCGGGCCACTGTTTGGCTTCTTTGCCGCCAAAGCATCGCTGGTACGCAACATGCCGGGACGCATCGTAGGAGCTACCCTGGATGCCGATGGCAAAACATCCTACGTTCTCACTTTGCAGGCTCGTGAGCAACACATCCGCAGAGGAAAAGCCACTTCAAACATCTGTTCGTCAGATCAGCTATGCTCCCTGGCAGCCACAGTGTATATGTGTTTGATGGGACCTGCGGGACTGAAAGAAGTGGCTGAGCAATCCACCACAAAAGCTCACTATCTGGCAGGAAAAATCGCTGCTCTGGATGGCTATGCCATGGCTTCTGATCAGCCTTTCTTCAAGGAATTCGCTATCACCACACCCCGTCCAGCAGCAGAAATAGTAGAGGTGCTCAAAGATAAAAAAATCTTTGCCGGGGTGGATCTGTCACCCTTTGGCAACCCAGACATGTTGCTTATCGCCGTTACCGAAAAAAAAACCAGAACCGATCTCGATGCCTTGGTTGCTGCCCTTCAGGAGGTGAATAATGGCTAATCTGATATTTGAAATGCACGCTCCCGGACGCAAAGGATACACCCTTCCCAAAAACGACGTGCCCACACCCATAGCCACATGCATCCCACAAAATTACTCCCGCACCGCACCCCTGCGTCTGCCGGAAGTAAGCGAACTGGATGTGATGCGTCACTTCATCGAACTGAGCCAACTCAACCACTTCATCGAGAAGGGATTTTATCCTCTGGGCTCCTGCACCATGAAGTACAATCCCAAAATAAATGAAACCCTGGTACGCAATCCCGGCTGGAATAACATCCATCCCCTGCAACCCCAAGACACGGTGCAGGGAGCATTGGAAGCGATGTATGACCTGCAGCGGGATCTGGCCGAAATCGCCGGCTTTGCTGTAGCTACTCTGCAACCGGTTGCCGGCGCTCAGGGAGAATTCACCGGCCTCAAAGTTATCGCCGCCTATCACAAGCACAATGGCGACACCCACAAAACCAAAATCTTGCTGCCAGACTCTGCCCATGGCACAAACCCTGCCAGCGCATTCATGTCCGGATTTGAGATCGTGGAACTGCCATCCAACGATAAAGGAATGGTTGACCTGGAAGCTTTGAAAGCAGCAATCGATGAAAACGTTGCCGGCTTCATGCTCACCAATCCAAATACACTGGGCATCTTTGAATCTCAGATAGAAGAGATATCCAGGCTGGTTCACAGCGTAGGTGGCCTGATGTACATGGATGGTGCAAATTTCAATGCTTTGATGGGCTTGGTAAAACCCGGTGAAATCGGCTTTGACGTGATGCACTACAATCTGCACAAATCCTTCGCTACTCCTCACGGAGGCGGCGGCCCCGGATCCGGCGCAGTTGGTGTGAGAGAAGATCTGGTAAAATTTCTCCCCTACCCCATGGTGACAAAAGAGGGAAGCCAATACGTCCTCAGCAACAACGACCAAGAGACATCCATAGGGAAAGTGCACGCTTTCTATGGCAACTTCGGTGTGAATCTCCGTGCTTACATCTACATCAAAATGCAGGGAGCAGACGGCATCATGCGGGTTTCTCGCAATGCCATAATCAACGCAAATTACATCATGCGGAAACTGGAAAAATACTACCATGTACCCTTCAACGACAACTGCATGCATGAATTTGTGGCCAGTGGTGAATGGCAGAAGGAAAAGTATGGCATCAAAACCCTGGATATTGCCAAGCGCATTCTGGACAAAGGGTACCATGCTCCTACCATCTACTTCCCCCTTATCGTGCATGAGGCCATGATGATAGAGCCCACCGAAACCGAAAGCAAAGAGACTTTGGACGCATTTATCCAAGCCATGATCGACATCGCCAAAGAGTGCGAAGAGACCCCTGAACTGGTAAAAAACGCTCCTCAGAATACGCCTATCCGTCGGGTTGATGATACCCTGGCAGTGCGTCAGTTAAATCTTCATTACACGTGGTAACCCTGAGGGTATACCTACCGATAAAAGCAGGTCTGCAAACTCAGACCTGCTTTGCTTTATCGGAGTTTTCCATTATATTTTCATTTATGCAAAAGTGTGTAATATTTATGGACGTGAAATAATGATGGCAACAATTTGCCATCATGAAATTTATGAGGAGATATGAGATGAGAAAATTAGTTTTGTTTCTGATCATCAGCAGCTTTTCACTGCTGTCTGCATCAGTGTTATTGTGGAATAACGAGAACGGATCCTGGCACTACCCCCATCCTGAAACCGGCGTACCTTCTGCCGGATATCAAGGTATTGAAGAAGTGCTCAATGAACTGAATGTGACCTTTGAGATAGTGCAGGTTTTGCCTGCCGATCTGTCTGGCTACAGCGTCGTCTTTGCCTCTCTGGGCTCATGGTGCGAAACCTGATCGCTGATACCTCCTGGCACCGTGAGTGCCTCTGATCAACAGCGAATACTGGATTTTCTTTCCGCCGGCGGAGCTCTGTATGTAGAGGGAACCAATGTGGGAGAAGACCACAATGGCACCGCATTTTGGGATGCACTGGGCGCAAGTTACCTGGGCCAGGGGCCGCTACATGGTGATATTTCCACCGTCGCAGGGGAGCAAAATTCCTTCCTGGCACCAAAAATATATGACTACATGAGCAATACCGACGCCGACATTTACATCAACCGCTTTGCCCCCGGCACAGGGGAGGTACTCCTCTCTTCCCATAATCCCGACTATGCCCGGGTGATAACCCATGAAAATGGTCAATCCCGCACCATCGTTTCATCCCTTATCTTCGGCGCCCTGGCAGATGACATCGGCTTTACTACCAAGGTGAATCTGATGCAACTGTACCTCAATTTTTTGACAAATAAACAGGAGCCCACCATCCAGGCATCGGAAGAATCCATAGACCTTGGCCTTACCATGCCCAATGGAGCCATCTCAGACACCCTTTACATCCAAAATATCGGCGGCTCTCCCCTGGATGTCTCATCCATCACCTTGAATGGCAATGCCTT
>Ga0190304_1000436_pt1 | contig 19622 bp, 12 predicted proteins | sample 48700712_MG_FD_161670 | JGI IMG/M metagenome (GOLD analysis project Ga0190304, IMG submission 161670) | Hydrothermal vent sediment bacterial communities from Southern Trench, Guaymas Basin, Mexico - 4870-07-1--2_MG | ecosystem: Environmental > Aquatic > Marine > Hydrothermal vents > Sediment ...
AAGTAAAATTCAGGGATAAAGCAAATAAAAGCGGAGAATAATTATGATTTCTTCCAGAGCTTATTAAGGTTTCTACTTGCGAACAGAAAGATAGTTTCAATTCCTCATAGGTAGGATGTGAATCAAGGCGTGTTGTGGGGTATAAAGGGGTTGCACCTGGTTTCAATTCCTCATAGGTAGGATGTGAATTTTTCTACTCCTTTTCCTCTTACATCTCTTTTTATGTTTCAATTCCTCATAGGTAGGATGTGAATAAAATTAAAAAAGGAGGTATGATATGAAAAAAGAAGGTTTCAATTCCTCATAGGTAGGATGTGAATTATAATATCGTTTAATAGTTTCTCCTAAAAATTTATCAGTTTCAATTCCTCATAGGTAGGATGTGAATACGGATGGGTGAGGCTCGGATTAGGAAAGCTATTAGGTTTCAATTCCTCATAGGTAGGATGTGAATTTCTGTATATGTTGATGAAGTTGAAATCACAAGTGAGTTTCAATTCCTCATAGGTAGGATGTGAATGACTTGCACCCTGCATTAGGTTCTCCAAAACCGCCTGTTTCAATTCCTCATAGGTAGGATGTGAATTTGAGAAAAACAGGGAGAGAGAATGGCGGACAATGAAGGTTTCAATTCCTCATAGGTAGGATGTGAATCTATCCCGTCACATAGGTGTCTCCCTTCTTTCCCTTGTTTCAATTCCTCATAGGTAGGATGTGAATTCTCTTTCTTTGTGTAACCTTCTAATAACATATCAAGTTTCAATTCCTCATAGGTAGGATGTGAATTGAATAGATGAGTATCTTATTTTGTAGAGGCTTGTGTTTCAATTCCTCATAGGTAGGATGTGAATTCACTCGGCTCATTGTCCCTTGCCTTCACCTTTTCAAGTTTCAATTCCTCATAGGTAGGATGTGAATTTGAGATGATCACGGAATGGGCTTTTATGGATGATAGGTTTCAATTCCTCATAGGTAGGATGTGAATCCCGACCTTCCTGATTTATATTTTTTATCAGAATATCCGTTTCAATTCCTCATAGGTAGGATGTGAATTCACATCTCCATAGTCATTATGTCCCTTGCATAATCGTTTCAATTCCTCATAGGTAGGATGTGAATTCTATCTCACCTTGTAGTATGCCTTGTAGTAAACAAGTTTCAATTCCTCATAGGTAGGATGTGAATTCACCTCCTTTTTTGGTTTCCACCTATATATTGTGGTTTCAATTCCTCATAGGTAGGATGTGAATTATTTCTGTTACCTGTATAAAGTATATGCCATCAGGGTTTCAATTCCTCATAGGTAGGATGTGAATTGCTTGTGTTTGTGGCAGGGAACAGTGTTGAATACTTGTTTCAATTCCTCATAGGTAGGATGTGAATACTCCAATCAGGATATTTCTTTCTTAATGCTTGTATGTTTCAATTCCTCATAGGTAGGATGTGAATAAATTTCATAGATAATTTACATCCTGAATTAAACAAGTTTCAATTCCTCATAGGTAGGATGTGAATTCCATATATCCTTGTATAGTCTCAAAAAACTGTTTCTGTTTCAATTCCTCATAGGTAGGATGTGAATCCAGAACCTTTTGTTTTACTTTTTCTACTCATCTCTGTTTCAATTCCTCATAGGTAGGATGTGAATAGTCCCATATAGAACCATCACACCCACGAGCAACAAGTTTCAATTCCTCATAGGTAGGATGTGAATTCAAATACTGTTCCTCATAGGGATTTGTGATACCTGGTTTCAATTCCTCATAGGTAGGATGTGAATTCTCCCCGACTTTGTACCTGATTTTTACTTGCATTTGTTTCAATTCCTCATAGGTAGGATGTGAATCCGTTAAGAAGGAAACATTGGCTACAGCTGACAAAAGGTTTCAATTCCTCATAGGTAGGATGTGAATTTATCACCTCTGAAGGTTCAAGTCTGAATGCCTGTTTGTTTCAATTCCTCATAGGTAGGATGTGAATGCCTATGGGTTTTGGTGCATGAGAATGGACTTCCTCAGTTTCAATTCCTCATAGGTAGGATGTGAATAGCAATTTCTCTATTTATCTTTTGCATTTCTCTTTGGTTTCAATTCCTCATAGGTAGGATGTGAATCTGTGTCTCTGATGAGGCACGGGGGATTTTTACATGTTTCAATTCCTCATAGGTAGGATGTGAATAAACTTGAGGCTATCCGTGAGGCTATCAAAGGAAAGTTTCAATTCCTCATAGGTAGGATGTGAATCAGACTGGAAAGGTAGTAAGACCCCTGTCTTGATCTTGTTTCAATTCCTCATAGGTAGGATGTGAATAGGTCTTCCACTACACTTGTATTTGTTGACCTCACCCGTTTCAATTCCTCATAGGTAGGATGTGAATCTCCCCTTGCGGGAGGGAAAGGAGGTGAGATGAGAAGTTTCAATTCCTCATAGGTAGGATGTGAATCCTGTCCTTTGATAGAGTTGCGTATCAAGTCAGACCCGTTTCAATTCCTCATAGGTAGGATGTGAATCCAAAACACCACCTCCAACATTGTCTGAAAAAACATGTTTCAATTCCTCATAGGTAGGATGTGAATGGAGACAGTCTTCACCCTGTTAGGAATACCAAAGTGTTTCAATTCCTCATAGGTAGGATGTGAATACCTATGAGGGGGGGGTGAGATGAGCAAGATATGGAGTTTCAATTCCTCATAGGTAGGATGTGAATAATCGCTCAGGGAATATAAAGATACTCCTTGAGGGGGTTTCAATTCCTCATAGGTAGGATGTGAATCCCCTGCAAATGTGACTTGAACATCAGAGAGAAACTGTTTCAATTCCTCATAGGTAGGATGTGAATTAATATCTCACCTTATCCACATCATAGAGATTGAAGTTTCAATTCCTCATAGGTAGGATGTGAATCCTATGGGTTTGGGTGCATGAGAATGGACTTCCTCAGTTTCAATTCCTCATAGGTAGGATGTGAATTTGATAATTGAGGTGATAATTGATGGGAAGAAGACTAGTTTCAATTCCTCATAGGTAGGATGTGAATAACAACTGTTACCTCTGCAATTTCTTCATCTTTCAGGTTTCAATTCCTCATAGGTAGGATGTGAATCTTCCTCTGTCTCATCTGATTTCAACACTTCTGGAGTTTCAATTCCTCATAGGTAGGATGTGAATCTTCTACCATCTTGTCTAACTAATATATCAAAAGGATGGTTTCAATTCCTCATAGGTAGGATGTGAATAACACGAAAGAGAAACTATTTGAGGAGATCTCAAAGCAGTTTCAATTCCTCATAGGTAGGATGTGAATAGCCAGCAGAACCTATCAAACCCAGCGACCAATCTAGTTTCAATTCCTCATAGGTAGGATGTGAATTGATAATTGAGGTGATAATTGATGGGAAGAAAACTAGTTTCAATTCCTCATAGGTAGGATGTGAATTTCAGGAGTTATCTCTTTCAGTTTCTTGAGTGCCTGTGGTTTCAATTCCTCATAGGTAGGATGTGAATAGGTGTAATATGGTAGAAGAAAAGGGATTTGATATGTTTCAATTCCTCATAGGTAGGATGTGAATTTCCCAGTCAAAACTATTATTGAATACGAATAGGATAGTTTCAATTCCTCATAGGTAGGATGTGAATTGGTTGATGTTGAGCCTCTTGCGGAAGCAATTCGCAAGTTTCAATTCCTCATAGGTAGGATGTGAATCCGCTTATAATCTTCAGGAAGATAGGGATTGTCTTTAGTTTCAATTCCTCATAGGTAGGATGTGAATTGACATCACTGTTCAGAAGCCTGATATTGATAAAGAAGGTTTCAATTCCTCATAGGTAGGATGTGAATGACTACAATGAAATGAAAAGGGTGATTGATGACCTGTTTCAATTCCTCATAGGTAGGATGTGAATGCTCTTGAGATGACGACAGGAAGGAGTGTTGATTAGTTTCAATTCCTCATAGGTAGGATGTGAATTATATTTTGCACTACATTTATGTGTTTGTCAAGGGAGTTTCAATTCCTCATAGGTAGGATGTGAATGCAGGGACAAGAGATATGGCAAATAAGGTGATTGAGTTTCAATTCCTCATAGGTAGGATGTGAATTTCCTGGCAGGAAAAGGGACTTATATATGTTGAAAAGTTTCAATTCCTCATAGGTAGGATGTGAATCAGTCCTATACGATACACAACCACCCCTATTTGAGGTTTCAATTCCTCATAGGTAGGATGTGAATTGATTTCGTGATGGCAACCTCAACCCTGGAAAATGGTTTCAATTCCTCATAGGTAGGATGTGAATGGAAGGTAAGGGTGGAGTTTGAGAGTGTGGAAACTGGTTTCAATTCCTCATAGGTAGGATGTGAATCAAAACTTTTATAAATACAAATCTCAAAGGTTGCCGTTTCAATTCCTCATAGGTAGGATGTGAATCTTCAAGACAGAGAAGACAGACACAGGTGTCAAGGGTTTCAATTCCTCATAGGTAGGATGTGAATTCATTATAATTATGAGTTTCAATTCATTTCTTGTCAATAGTTTTTTTAAATTTATAACAGCAACCGTGAGCAAGTTTTCTAATCTCGCTAATATCATTCAGATACAATGCCATTATTTTTCTGTCTATTCACAATCATTTTTACATTATTGGGGGTTGACAGAAGATTTAGATTTTACCATTCAGCTATCCATGGTTTGTATTCTTCATCGCCAAGAATATGCTTCTCAATCTTATATGCTTCCATTCTTATCAGTGTCCTATAACTTACATGCCTTTTTAACTTTCTATGTTTAATAGTTTGTTTTAACCTTTCATCCATCTCTTGAACAAAAATTTTGCGTCCATTCTCATTCATGTAAATTCCACCCAGTTCTGCAATAAAATGTTTGTTCTTTAACACGCCTTTGTTAACAAGAGAGAATATTATCCTATCCACAATAATAGGCTTAAATACTTCTGCAATATCAAGATTTAAACTAAACCTTCTGAAATTTGATGTATGTAAAAATCCAATTCTTGGGTCAAGATGCGTTTTATAAATTTCAGAAAGACAATAGGTGTATAAAAGGGAATTCCCAAAGCTTATCAAGGCGTTTATTTTACTACCAGGTGGTCTTCTACTTCTGTAAGTAAACCTGAATTCTCTATCTTTTATTATGTGATTGAATGAACGATAATAAATGTCTTTTGCATTCCCTTCAATTGCCATAAGCTGGTTTATGTCTTCACATTCACTTATTCCATTCAACAACTCATTCAATTTTACTAATGAATTTGCAAGTTCATCTTTTGGGTTTCTATTTTGATAGTATTTAAGGACTTTTATGCCATTCTGGATTGCTCCATTAACAAAGTTTCTTGCCAGATGAACCCTTTTTTCTTTATTAAGATAAAATTCAGCCTGTCTGATTATTATTTCTCCTGAGTTATAATGCTCCCTTGGGTAAAAAGAGCCCATATAAAATCCATAATGACTGTAAAAATGAACAATGATTTCTTGCTGAGATAGAAATTCTAAAAGTTTTTTGTTTATATTTAATTCCCCAAAAACCTGAATTTCCCCGGTATTTTCTACTGGTATGTATTTCTTTTGTCCGTCCTCTGTTTCAAAAAACAAGGTGTTTTGTTTTCTTTTTAGAGTTCCGCTTGAAAAAATATAGATTGTTTTCTTCATGATTAGAGTATAATCTCCTCTTTGCCTTTCTCAAGCCCCATTATTTCTCTGTCTGTATAAACCTTCCTTCTGAATGTATAAAAGATTACAGAATCTTCCTCTTGATTTATTATCTTTCTCAATTCCGATTTCAATTTTTCATATTTTGCCCTTGTGATTTCGCCTTCAAGAACTGAATTTTGAACCCAGGTTAGATATTTACGACCTGTTTTCAGAACCTTTGCAACCCTTTTTTGATTTACATCATACACCATTATTAAAAACATATTACCCCCTTTTAATTATGCGTTGCAAAATTCATAATATGCACATCTTCTGCAAAACCTCGTTTTCACTACTGGTGGAGGAGTATCCCTTTTTATAATTTCTTTAATGTTCTGGATAGCATTCTCAAGTTTTTCTATTGCGTCTGGTGTAAGATTTACAGGGATTCTCTTTTTTTCTTTTGGAATCAACAACTCGCCAGTTGCTTCAACACCTAACCTTTTTAACTTCCATAAATAGAAAAGCAGTTGCATTGTTGCGGGTTCAAGATACTTTGAACTTTTCTTGATTTCACCTATAACAAGGGATCCATCCCGTTTCTTTATAAGGTCAATCTTACCACCTTCAATAGGTATTTCTTTTTTCTCCCTTGAATAGGACTCCCCGGATATAATCCTCCCAAGTTCAAGGAATGCATTATCCTCAAAGGGGTTAATTTCATGAGACATCAACCAGACCTCTCTTTTGCATATGTAATAATACCAAATAAGAGTTCCAGTTATGTTTTTCACCATATTAGAGTATCTACGTCTGTCTTAAATCCTGTTTCTCTTGAATAGAAATCACCAAGTTGTTCTTGAGAAACATAGTGGAGTCCACAAACTTTTGGAGGGAAAACAATATTTTTATTTTTTCGGATAGATATTACATAGTTTCTAAATTCTTTTCTTATTGAAAGGTAATTATATTTTCGTTGAATAAAATTCTTTTCATTATATACCCGATTGCAATATTCTTCCCAAATCCTGCGAGCTTTATTGTCAATTTCTATAAAGATATCTATATATTCCCCCTTTTCATCTATTAAGTGAAATGAACTTACAGTTTTTTGGAAAGAGTGTCTTTCATAGAATCTTAGGTCCCGCATGGCTTCCCAAACGTGCTTAGAATCGTCGTCGTTTATTTTAGGCTTAACCTTCTTGAAATAGTCATAAATTAACTGGTAGAAATTGCTTTCCTGTAATTCTTGTTTCCCAAGTAAATCTTTTGAAATATCAGGATGTATTTTACCATAAACGTAATAGGAAAAATTATCAAGACAGAAAACATAAACTTCTTTTTGTGTCTTGTTAAATTCCCTATTACATCTTCCTGCCACTTGAATAATAGAATCAATAGGTCCTATGTCTCTTATTACTGTATCAAAATCAAGATCCACCCCAGCTTCTATAACCTGCGTAGATACTACAATGGGTTTATCACCAGCATCAAGAAGATTTTCAAGCGCTTTTATACGCGCTATTCGCTGCTTTGGAATAATATTCGTGGATAAATAGAATAAATAGCTACTCAAATTACAGTTCTTAATCATTTCATAAATCTCTTTTGAAGAACGGATTGTATTAGCTACTATAAGATAGGAGCTTTCTGAATCGTAAACAGATTTAAAGCATTCAATAAACTCATCAATGTTTCTTTTTTTTGTACACGGTTTTATAATAACACGATTTAATTGCCTAAAATAAATCTCAGAATCATCTACAAGAGGTACTACATCTTCATCCTTTAAGATTAAAGGCTTGGTAGCGGTTAGTAAAATAAAATAGCAACCCCAATAATCTGAAAGCATTTTTATTACTTTTCCTATAAGCTCCCAATATTTTATTGGTATATTTTGTACTTCGTCTAACAGTATAATACTGCCAGCAATATTATGATATTTCTTTAAGAAGCCATTTTTAAATCCAATTATTGTGTGCAAAAATTGTACAAAAGTAGTTACTATTATTTCAGATTCCCAAGATTCAATCAACAGTAAAGCTTCATCAATTGGCTTATCTTCTTTACCCTCTTTATATTCTAAATCTGTCAGGTGATGGTGTTTCAGAAGATACGCAGTTTCATTTTCTTCAAAATCTTTAATCTCGGACAAAAGAACATCACGGATTACTTTATAATTTTGCTCTATAATTGTAATAAATGGCAAAGAATAGATTATTCTTGGAATATAGCCTTGTTTCTCCCTAACGCGTTCTCTCAGTCTTAATGCTGCTGAGAAAGCGGTAAGAGTCTTTCCGGAGCCGGTAGGTGCAGTAAGAGTAAACAGGTGGTTTTCCAAAGAAACTTTCTCAATCTTTCTTATAGCCTTCTTATAAATTTCGTTACGCATTAAATCCATCGGTTTCCGAGAATTAAGATTAAAATGTTTTTCTCTGTATCTATCAACTATATCATAAGGCAACGATTTTCTATCTAATGTGGATACTTCGCCAGCGTCTCTTTTGTCTGCATCTATAAGAACAGAATAGAGAAGCATTGTAATAAAAGGCAAAACTGTTTTCTCTTCATCAGATATAGTGTTTTTAAAATTTCGATTAAAATTTACAAGATTTTTTAAAATTCCCAACCAGGAGTTAAGAAAAGTATCCACAAAATCTGAAACTCCCATTTCACTATAATCTTTTTCTATATCTTTCAATCTTTTCTTCAAATCCTTCACCTGTTCATACATTACTTTAAGTCTTTCCCTTAAAATTGGGTCAGCGTATGGAAATTCCGGAGGGTTCTTTAGATGTTTGCCAGTAGGAATATCCACTTCAAGCGACCCCAAATCTCCATGATGATGAAGAACTACAAAATATGCTACAAGAGGAAGATATGAATAAACATCTTTCCCAAGCTTAATTTCTTCAAGATATTTTTGGACTTGCCAGGCAGCAAACAATGCAGAAATAAATGAATGATGTGATTTTATTCCATAGTTTATCTTTTTTAGAAGATGTTCTTGAAAAAAAGAAGTATATTTCCCAAAATCGTGAGAAATGCCAACAAGATACGCTATCTCACCCAGTAATTCCTTATCTGGCAATGGTATTTTTCTTATATAATTTTTTGCCTCAAGCCCTACTTCCTTTAAATGTTCTTTCAATTCTTTCTGCGGATTTCCATTCTCGTCTGCATGAGAATAGAAAATCAACTTTACCCTCCCATAAACACAATGTTTTCTATTATTTCATTTTCTTTATGATACTGATAATTTATCCGATAAAAATTTCCATTTATTTTATTTAATTTGATCATGTTATGATTCTTTTCATAAATGTAACTCGTAGTTTTTTTTAATTTTCTTTCTGAATCAAACTCAAATGGCATTCGTTCTTTGACATATTGAAGGGGCACTCCAGAGTTTGGTTCAAAAATCAGAGACCCCTTTGGAATTTGTTCAACATTTATAACAGTTGCTATCTCTACTGGTATAGAAAAATCAGAAACTTTTATTATCTTATCCTGTCCGATGAAGTCAACGAATTCGACTTCTGCAATGAATTCGCTTATACCAAGATATGGTGGATAGACAGATTTACCCTTTTCCAAAATTTCTCTAAATATATAGAAGATTTCTTCAGCATGATAAAAGTATATGCGATACTTAACCATATCGGCATCTTCTGAAGGTAAGACAATTTCTAAAGGTATTTGAGTACGGCCTTTACTAAGATTTAACTCTCCTAGAGATTTTGTTCGCACATAGTTTACAGTCTGTATAACCTTTCGTACAGGTGTTCTAATTGAAACCCCTATTTTACACTTTTCGCAACTAAATTCTCCATAATAACTATCTCTTGCTCTACCTAACATTCCTGCAATTATCCCAGTAATTGTAGTTCTTGGAGGAAAGGTGTAAGAAAGTGAAGAAGAGTTAGTATAAAACTTACGGAAGTGAGCCATAGGGCCTTTTATGTCAAAGATTAGAAGTTTATCAATCTGTATTTCCATACTTTCCTTTTCTCCGTTCAAGTTTTTCTTTCTTTAGTTAATAACTACTTATCTGGATGGGGTAATTGTTCAATCTTATCTTTAAAGTTATCCTGCTCAAGAAGAGACATAAGACTTTTTCCTTCTTTTAACTTCAAATCCGCATGTTGCCATATATATATCTTTTCTATTTTATCTTGGTTAGTTCCAATTAGCTTAATTAAAGGAGAAACTTCCAATTTTGCCTCATTAATATCACGAAGATTTTCTTCTGGTTCAACCTTCACATAACTCCTTAAGTCACCAAGAAAAGTAGTATCGTCATGATACTCAATTCTGACTAATAAGCGAGGAGTTTGGCCAATTTTACTTCTTGTAGTTGCTTGTAAAGGAATAGCCTTTAATAGCGAATTATCAAGAAATTTAACATCTTCTTCTGAAAGCATAGTTTTTTCGGCTCTTTTGCCACTAATTATTCCATGGAAAGCAATTAAAGAATAGTAAACACGCCAGTCTTTACCCATAGTACTATATTCCTCACCTCTTCCAGCGAATGTAGAAGTTATTGTTGAAGATTCTACAATTTGAACTTTATTCAATGAATAGCCCCAATTGAATTGAACTGGTCCAGTAAAAGTGATAGAAGCACCTTTTCCTTCCGTACTTTTTAAAGGCATGGTTGCTCCAAAAAGGCGAACATCTATCAATTTTGAGAGAAGCCAGTCAAGATGCTTTGATAAATTTTTCTCTTGAGGATTGCCTTTTTTATCTAATAAATCTACTTTCTTTTTTTCATTTTTCTCAATCTCATCTTTGTATTTCATTATTAATTTTATTAATCTATTTGTAGCATCCACAGTTTCACCGTCCACTTGTGCAACGAAAATCTCATATACTGGATTTCCTTCCCTATCTTTGATCCCCAGGAGGTAGTCCCTGATATATCTTTTTAATCTTACATCACTTACAAGGTTTCTCTGAGTTTCGTAATCCATACGAGGCTTATTTTCATCATCAGGGTCCCCATTTGGATTGCACAATTTGGCATCATAGATAAAAAGAATATCACTGTTGTTCATCTGTTCCTCCTTTCTCTTTTACCTCTTTCTGGTGAGAGGTTAGTGCTAAATAAGTATTATACGCATATCCTGAGAGAACATAAAAGACATTTTCCTGGTCAGAAAGTGTCCAATCTTGTATGTGTTTATCTAACAATTTCTTCATTTCTCCAAAGATTCTTTCATTATATTGGAGTTTTCTCCATTGCTTCAATTTTTCAAATATCTCATTAGTAAGTCTTAAAATCTTTCCTGGATTCATACCCTGATATACAATTTTATTAAGTATGGGTTTATTAGGATTTTCTTTACTCCATTGCTCATTTCCAATTTCACCAATAAGGTATCCCAGTAAAAAAAGAGCAATTTGCTCCTCAGAATATCCCATTTCTTTGCAATATTTCTTGATATCTTCTGGTACCAAGAGGGTATTGATTTCTCTTCCCATAGTATTACCTCCTTTTAAGAGATTTAATTTCCTCAAATAAAGCAGGAGTAGATTTATTTCTATTATAGAATAAACAAGTTTTATATCCCATTCTTTTTCACTTAAATCTTCAGGCTTTTCTATGTTTTTCGTAACATTATAAACTTTTATTTTCTTGAACCTATAAACCTGAACAAGTTCTATAAATTGTTTAATTAAAAATTGATATGATATAGGTTTTACTGAAAAGAGGCAATCATAAAACTCTAAAATCTTTTTATGATCAACAACTTCGCCTTTACTTATCCTCACAGGAAAGAGATAATATATTCTATCTAAGTTTAAATACCATCTATTATTTTTCCCAAGAAGTTTAACCGCTAAGTCATGAATTTCTATTTCTTTTTCTCTTAGAATATCAAGTCTGCTGGGAGGCACATCCTTTATCAATTTCAAAACTTTGAATTCATTCTGTAACTCTTTATAAAACAGAAAATTAAGAATAAAATTGTTTTTTTGGCCTTCGAACTCAATATATTCTTCCAAATCCTCTTGGAATTTTTTTAACCCTTCATAGTTAGCTGCAGACTTAAAGGAAATTTGTATATATTCAGCCATTTTTTTTAGTTTATTAATAGACATTGTTGTGTCAAAGATGAATTTGGGGATAATGTATAGTGTCATTCCAGCAAGATTGGTTCCGAGATTGTTTATAATGAAAACTTCTCCTGCCATAACTGCTTTGTAACATTCCTTGCATAAGTTATAATTATTAAGAAAATCTCCTCTTAGTTCCTGCGAAAATCCAATTTTATCGGTCATATAAAACTTGAATTTCAAGTTTGTTGTGTTAGAAGATACTATCGTTTTTTTTCCGCATAGGCTGCATATACCATTAAAAACCTTTTCTCTATATTCTTTAATTCTGGATTTTTCATCAAAAATTTGTTCAATCTTTTCGTATTCTATTATTTTTCTATATCCTGGATGGTCAATCAAATTTCCCTTATAATCATCATCAATGATTCTTAAACTTACCAAACCAATATCTTCATATCTTGGTAATTTTTCATCAATCAGTGCTTTTATAATTGAAAGCTTCTTTTCTTGGTCTTTATTTTTAATTTTAGGCATTTTTTCTATGTCTTTAGTAAATTTTTCTGTTATTGAATTTTCCAAAACACTTTTGTCTACATTAATGACTGTGTCTAATGTACTGTTCCTTTCTAATAACTCTTTTAATCGCTGTTTAAAGTTTTTAAAGATTTCATCAGGTAAATATTTTTTTAAGTTGCTATTTTTTCCAAGCAAATTTTTTAAGATTTCTTTTTTCTGAGTTTTGTTCTGGGACATTTTTAATTTACGATTTGCTAAGGTAAGAGCATTATATAAACCAGATGCTATTTTTTCTACAAGAAATCCGCCATTTATAACGAATTGTTTAATGTTAATATGCCTTTTGTTATTAAAAAATTTCTGAGACAATTTCACTACAATTTCCAGAAACTTATCAACATCTTTGTCTTTATAAGGGTATTTATACTCTTTTATTGCACTTAATGTCTTTGTAAAAGGATATTTGAATGATGCAGTTGTTAAATAAATTTGTGGTTTATTGCCTTTTGCTACATCAATCCACAAATATTTTTTTGATGTTTCTTCCTTAATCTCCTCAAAATCAAAATTTATTGTGTCTTTTGCAGTATCAAATTCTATAATAACTATGTATTGTTTCCCTCCATCTTTTTCAGACTGTACATTGAGAACTAAACTCTCTAAAAATTTTTCTGGTGCTTCCGATAATATCTTTTCTCCTATCTCCTTTATTCCTTCAATCATAACTATTCCCTTTTTGTGCATTCATAAGCAGAATCAAGAGGCTTTTTATTTTTTCCTTCTTTCCCTCATCATATGGTACCTGAACAAAGGGATGTGAATAAATACCCCGTTTTTCAACATATTTCCCAATTTCAACAATACTTTCAATCAATGGTTGCCTCCGTATATTTTATCCCTTTGATTTTATTATACACATTATTTATTTTTGTCAATATGATTTCTTTGAAAGTTTTGAGAAATATATTCCTCCCACATTCCGAACCCCTGGGGATTGCGGTCACCAAGACCTGTGTAGTATGAAAATGCAATCAGTTCTGGACTTCCATGTAACCTGTATATGCCCATCCAACCTTTAATTGTAAAACCTTTGTAAATTACCACTTTTTCATTACCCGCTTTAACTTTAATTGGTTCTATTGTCAATTTTCCATCACCTGTTCTTTTGTAAAACGCAGAATATTTTTTCTTTATGTTTCTCTCTATGAGTGCAGTAAACTCTTTTTCAAAAGGTGTATAGTAATATGTCTTTTTCTTTCCCTCCCCTGTGTATAGTGTGCTATGAATCGTTATTGGTGAAATTGCCTTGATGAAGACCTCTTCAGGAAATATTTTTCTTCTCATCACTTCAATGGAACTAACAAATAAATCCTGTTTGAAAATCCTTACTTCAGGCTCTCTTATTATGCTCTCCGCAAACCTTTCAAGTATTTCTGTATGGGGACTTGCAAGATAAAAAGAAACTGTCCTTTCAAAGGATAAGATTTTTTCTTCTGGAGAATAGGTATACTTGCCAAAAAGCCTTGAAAAAACAAACATTCTGAAACTTCTCTTTTCAAACTTAAAACCCTCGTTGTGCAAAAATTGGGAAAGCCTACTCTCAAGATTCCTGTAAATAAATGATTGAATAAGGTAGTTGTAATTAACAGGAACTTTTATTCTCTCGGCTTTAATAGGCATTAAAGCGATTTTTATTCGCATAACTTAATGATAGAATTTCTAATAAACATGTCAAGCTCTACCCGGAGAAAAATTCTTATTGTGGGAGGGCATTGTGCATGTATTTGGGGGAATCTGTAATTGGTTTTACCTTGTATTTTCGTTTATCCTACCAGTTTTTTTAATTATCCTCATATCTTTTCTCCTTTTATTTTTTCACACTCTACCTTCCTTCTTTTTTTTCTTCCCTTGTTCAAAGGATAAGCAATCCTGTTTGAATTTCGGGATATTTTTCCTCTTGAAATAATTTTTTGTTGATGTATTATTGAATGTTAAACGCCAAAAAGGAGGTGTCATATGCGTAAACTTTTTGTAATCTTTGCTGTTCTTCTGGCTGTATCCCTGTTTGGCCAGACCGTGGTGACTATTGAGGACATACAGGGACATGCGGCATCTTCACCCTATAATGGTCAGAGTGTTAAAACCTACGGTGTTGTGACCGGGGTCTTCTCAAGAGGATTCTTTATTGAGATGAAACCTGGAGGTGCATGGAGAGGAATCTATGTGTATCAAGGCTATGGCTGGACACCTGATGTGAGTGTTGGCGACAGCGTTGAAGTTACAGGAACCGTTTCAGAGTATTATGATTTCACAGAGATTAACAGTTCTTCCTATACAGTGCTGGCTCCAACAACCCCACCAGACCCTGTGACAGTGACCACGGGTGAAGCAGGCGACGAACAGTATGAGGGTGTTCTATTGAACCTTCTCCATGTTGCCTGCACAAATGCCAACCTTGGGTATGGAGAATGGGAGGTGGACGATGGTTCAGGACCCTTTAGGGTGGATGATTGGGGTGTATCCTGGTCACCTGCTGTTGGTGATACATACAACCTCACGGGCCTTTTGAACTATTCATTTGACAATTACAAACTTGAACCAAGGGATTCAATTGATATTGAACTCCTCTATTCTGCTGCAATAGATACAGTAACCATCTATGATATCCAGTATTCACCCGGTGACACATCAACTTATCTGGGTTTAAAGGTCGCAACCTTTGGTGTTGTCACGGGTGTATTCTCACAGGGATTCTTCATTGGAGAAAAACCAAATGGTGCATGGAAGGGTGTTTATGTTTATCAGGGAAGTAGCTGGACACCTGACGTGAGTGTTGGTGATAGTGTTTATGTTGAGGGAACCATAACAGAGTTCAATGGAATGACCGAATTTTCAGATGCAAGCACATACAGTGTCCTGGGCACTACAACGCCACCGGACCCTGTGGTGGTGAACACAACAGAGGCAAATGACGAGATGTATGAGGGTGTTCTCATAAAGGTCCAGGATGTAGTGTGTGTGGATGACAGTCTTGGTGGTGGAAAATGGGCAGTTATGAATCCAGGATATGACACCCTTGTGGTTGATGATTGGGGTGTGGAGTTCAGGCCAGTGGTTGGTTATACATATGATATTACAGGGAACATGAACTGCTACCTTGATGAGAGAAGGCTTGAACCAAGGGATTCCTCTGACATTGTCAACACGGGTGTTGAGGAGAAGCCTGAAATCTTTGACCTGAATGTTCCTTCTGTTACATCAGGATTCACCCTGAGTTTCACACTGAGAAGGACAACCTCCATTGAAATAGGGGTGTACGATGTGAATGGAAGGCTTGTTAAGAGGCTATTCAAGGGGACTGTTCGAGCGGGAGAAACAAAAGAGATAAAACTTCCTGATTTAAGCACAGGAATCTTCTTCCTGATGGTGAAAACAGACAATGGTAAAAACATATCCAGATTTATATACTTTTAGAAAGGGTGATATATGAAAATACTTAAAATCCTTATTATAATATCCATACCCCTCTCCCTTCTGGGAGAGGTTTATACTGTTCCCATTGATTCAATACAGGGGTACCAGAATGCTTCTCCCTATGCGGGTGATACTGTGATGTTTTATGGTGTTGTGACTGCACCCTTCACCTATGTTTCAAGCGGAAGAACCAGGTATGCCTTCTTTGTTGAGATGAAGCCAGGTGGTCCCTGGAAAGGGATATATATCTATAACGGTTCATCAGACCCTAATGTTGAAAGGGGAGACAGCGTCAGGATCACGGGTGTTGTGAGTGAATACTACGGGGTTACAGAGGTTTCCTATCCTCAGGAAATCACAATACTGGGGCATACAACACCACCTGACCCTGTTATAGACTCAACGGGGAATATAGAGCAGGAGAAGTATGAAGGCGTGCTTGTGAAGGTGGTGAATGCAGTATGCACGCGTGACCTGAACGGTTACAACGAGTGGGATGTGGACGATGGCTCCGGCCCTGTTACCATTGATGACAGGATTTACTTCTTTGACCCTGTGGTTGGGGATACATACTCTGTGACAGGACCTGTTGACTATTACTACGGGTATAAAATCCTACCAAGGGACGATAGGGACATACTTGAGCCCGGGGAAATAGAGGGGCTTTATGGTGACTTTGACCCTTTGAGGGTCTTCCCGGATGAAACCTTTGACCTGAAGATAAGGATAATAAGCCAGATTGATACGGTGAAGTTTGTGAACATTGTATTACCTCCAGTTGACTGGTCTCATAACGCCACAGACCTTGTGCTTCCATCCCATGATTCTGTGGTTGTTGTTTCAGACTCTGTTTCTGGTGATACTGTCAAGATATTCGGTGTCTCCATCATTGACACGGTTGAAATGGAGATAAGGAATGTATCCATAGGAAGCACTGGAAAATATCACATGGCTGTTTATGGTTCTTCAAACGGGAAAGTGTTCTCACTGGCATATGAGTATGACCTTGAGGTGATTGAAGAACCATCAAACCTGGTCACAATAGCAGATGTCCAGCAACCAGGAGAGGATGGGTTTACATCCCACCTGTATGGACAGAATGTTGCTGTTGTTGGTTATGCTACAACAGGTAATCTTCAAACAGAGCATACGAGTTTTTACCTGAATGATACCACCGGTGGTGTTGATGTATTCACATACGATGCAGTATCAATAAAACCCAACTACAAATACCTGGTGGTTGGTGAGGTTGATGAATATGACGGTCTAACAGAGGTCAAGGCAAATGAGGCATCAGATATCATACTCCTTTCAAGATGGAATCCACCCTTCCCACCAGAGACACTTAACCTTTCACAGTCCCTTGACGAATCATGGGAGGGAAGACTTGTGTGCATCAAAAAGGGAAAGATTGTATCCCCTGTCTCACCCATCTCAACGGGTGGTGGATACAACCTCACAGTAGCCAATGGTCAGGCATATGTGACCGTGAGGCTTGAAACAGGAACTGGCATAAATGTTGATTCAATAAGGAACATAATGAATGTTGGTGACATATTCACAATCACAGGGATAGTTGGACAGTATGACCCGCATGAACCGTTCACAACAGGTTATCAGGTGCTTCCAAGGTATGATACGGATGTGGTCAAGGTTATTGCAGAGGATACAACAAGTGAACTCACATGCACAATCACCCCAAATCCCTTTGCACCAGATGAAGGGCAGGTTGCAAATATACACATAACTGCACCGCCTGACTCAAGGATAACCGCAAAGATATTTGACATCAAAGGCAGATTTGTTAAAGAGATATGCACCAATTATCCAGGAGGACCTTATGACACCTTCTGGAATGGGGATAACCAGGCCTATGATAAAGTGACCATAGGGATATACCTACTCAGGGTTGAGGTTACATATGCAGATGGAACAACGAGGAGCATAACAAAGCCAGTTGTGGTTGCCACAAAGGGGAAGAGATGATGATGGTAATATTACTTTTAACCGTGTTTGAAGGCATTGAGTTTTCGGGTGTTTCTTCAGGACTTGGTGGAGCATCATACTCCATAGAGAGCCCTGTTTACTCCCTCAATCCTGCCTTGAATGGTATTGATAAAGATTTTCTCCTGAACGGTGAATACACAAGGGTTTATGGTATAGTGGATGCAGGGAGAATCTATGCAGGATACAGGGGTATATCTGCACAGGTCTTTTACAGAAGGGTTGAAGACCTCCAGGGAGAAACAGAGGTTTCTATTGGATATGGAATCCCACTTGGAAGGGACACAAGGGCAGGTATCAATCTTAAAGGTTTCTATCTATACCAGAAAAACTTCGGGAAATCCATGGGTTTTGGTGTGGACATAGGTGTTTTCACCAGGGTGTGGAGAATGTGGAAACTTGGTGCTGTTTACACAAACATAAACACACCAGCACTTGGAGAAACAGGTGCATACATCATCCCTGCAAAATTGGGATTCTCCATATCATACAATCCTTCCAGTTCAGTCATCTCAACCTTTGGTATAGAGAAGGAGACAGGTGCACCTGTGAGGTACATGATGGGACAGAGTTTCACAATCAATGAATACATTGTTTTAAGGGCAGGCTTCCATACGGCACCTTTTGAACCATCCTTTGGTATAGGTATAAACACGCCTGTTATAAATGTGAACTTCACATACCTCCACCACAGTGAACTTGGCTCAACAATCATAGCAGGGGCGGATTACAAATGATTATACTACTCATTCTATTCCAGTTGCAGGTTGACCTGAACAATGCCCCTGCAGAGGAGATAAAAAAACTCCCCATATCCACGGGTTCCATTGAAAAGATTCTGGAGTACAGAAGGGAGTATGGGTATTTCAGGTCTGTTTATGAACTTCTCAAGGTTGTATCACCCGAGGAGTTCAGGAAGATAAAGTATCTGGTTGTCATAAAGAAGCCAGAGGAGATAAAGGACATTCCATACTACATTGAGAGGATACAGCAGAGGCTTGCCTCTGAGGAGAGACCTTCAGAGGTGTTCATGGACGAGTGGCAGATGCTTGCCATCAATCCCATGAATATCAATAAGGCAGAGATAGAGGATGTACTTCTCCTTGACAGGGTGAACCTTGTTGATGCAATATCCGTGATGAGGTACATAAGGAGATGGGGCAAGATAAGGTATCCATCCGATATGCGTGCTGCACCAGGGCTCACATCTTATGGATACAGGAACATCAGGGATTTCGTCATCACATCTGAACCAGTGAAACCCCCATCTGCTGTTGGATACACAAGGCTTTACACATCCTGGTGGTCAAGAAAGGACATGGAGGATGTGGGCATGCCCAACATAGAGGAGAAGATTGACTATTTGAATGCAATGATAAACGACCTCTCTGCTGACACGCTCACAACATACGAAAGGGTCTCTGCCTCCGGATGGTCAGATGAAGAGATTCAGGAACTGAAAGAAAGACTCGGTTCAGAGGCAGGGGACCTTGATGCCATGAAGTACAGGAGAAAGACCTACTTGAAGACCAGGCTCCTCTACAAGAATCGCCTTGACCTTGGGCTCATGGCAATGGAGATGCCAGATGGTTCATTCTTTCCCAAAGGGTTCATAGGCGTGAAAAATGTGGGGATTGTTGATGGCCTTTATTTTGGTAACTTTCATGTAAGCCTTGGTGAGGGCGTTCTCTTTGAAAACACAGACGACATCCTCTCAAGGGTATATTCAAAGGCAGAGGGTCTTTTTGGTGACCTGACAACAACAAGGGAATTCAGGACACAGGGCATAGGTTTCAGACTCTCCCCTTCAAGATTCAGGATAACAGGATTCTATTCAAGGGCACCCAAGGACGGCATCATGAACAGGGATTCAACCCTGAACCTCTACTTCACAAATCCCCTGTTTTTAAGGACAT
>Ga0190304_1000437_pt1 | contig 19604 bp, 27 predicted proteins | sample 48700712_MG_FD_161670 | JGI IMG/M metagenome (GOLD analysis project Ga0190304, IMG submission 161670) | Hydrothermal vent sediment bacterial communities from Southern Trench, Guaymas Basin, Mexico - 4870-07-1--2_MG | ecosystem: Environmental > Aquatic > Marine > Hydrothermal vents > Sediment ...
AATAATGACCAAGGCTGATGGTAAAAAAGTAGCAAAACCAATACATCCAAGTAACTTGCTCATAACAAAACTTAATCTCACAGATCCCTGGAGGAGAAAAAAACTAGAAAAGGGTCTGCCAGAAGAGGTTAAAAAAGAAATTGAAAAAGAAGCAGAAGAGCAACTCAGAGAGATAGAAGAGGAAAAAACAAAAGAACAGGCTGAGACAGAAAAAACCGAGGAGATAAAAGAGGGAGAAAAGAAAAAAGAGGAGAAGGTAGAGGAAAAACCTGTGGAGAAAAAAACAGAAAGTAAACCATCTGCCAAGAAAACAACCATGAAAAAACCATCTGGTAAAAAAACTAGTAAAACCGAGAAGGAGGAGGTGAAAAAACAGTGAGTAAACATCTCAAAAGACTAGCTGCACCAAGAGCTTTGAAAATAGAAAGGAAAAAAGAGAAATGGTCTATAAGATCAACATGTGGACCTCATCCCCTTGAGAGATCCATACCCTTAGGATTAGTAGTTAGAGACTACCTCAAACTATGTGACAAAGCCAGCGAGGCTAAAAAAATCATTGGAAAAGGAGAGATCATAGTAGATGGGAAACCCAGGAGAGATATCAGATACCCCTGTGGTTTGATGGATGTGATATCCATACCAAAGTTAAAAAAACATTATCGAGTACTCATGGATAAAAGAGGAAAACTAACACTTGTTCCAATCCCAAACAATGAGGCAAAATGGAAATACTGTAGAATAGAGGATAAAACAGTTTTAAAAGGTAAAAAAACGCAGTTGAACCTGCATGATGGGAGAAACATCTTAGTTGATAAAGACTCCTACAAGACAAATGATACCCTAAAGATCTCTCTACCGGATCAAAAAATACTAGATCTTCTACCATTCAAAGAAGGAACAACTTCCATGATAATCGGTGGTACCCACATTGGAGAAATCGCAGTTATAGATAAAATAGAAGTGACCAGATCATCTATGCCAAATGTTGTTCATCTTAAAAATAAGGATGAAAAATTCCAAACTATAAAAGATTATGTTTTCCCTATTGGGAAAAACAAACCTGAGCTAACTCTTCCAGGAGTGGAGATAGAATAAAATGAACAAGGACAACCCTATGTGTAAACCCAGAATAGCAAAGGTCACAGTCAATATAGGCGTGGGTGAAGCTGGAGAGAGACTCAAAAAAGCAGAAACAGTGCTAGAAAACCTTACAGGACATAAACCAGTGGAAACTATATCAAAAACAACCAACAAGGAATGGGGCATTAGAAAAGGAATGCCCATCGGATGCAAGGTAACACTAAGAGGAAAAGATGCAGAGGATTTCCTAATCAAAGCATTCAAGATAAGAAAAAACAGGATACCGGATTACTCATTTGATGATGACGGCAATGTCTCATTTGGTATCCCAGATCATACCTTGTTTGAGGGCCAAAAATATGACCCAGAGATTGGAATATTTGGAATGGATGTCTCCATAACAATAGAGAAACCAGGGTATAGAGTTAAACATCGGAGAATAGCTCGTAAAAAAATCCCAAGAAAACACAGAGTTACCATGGAGGAAGCAATAGAGTTTCTATCCAACAAATTCAACTTGGAGGTTATAACCTGATGAAGATAAAAAAAAGAGAAAAAGAATATGGACGTAAAGAAGGCTGCGAAAGATGCGGCAGAAAAAGAGGAATCATAAGAAAATATGGTTTACATTTATGCAGACAATGTTTCAGAGAAAAAGCAGAGGAACTAGGTTTTAAGAAATACGATTAAAAAAGGGGGTAAAAAGAGAGGATGTTAAATGATCCATTATCAGATGCAATGTCCACTATTAAAAACGCGGAGCAGAAAGGAAAAAAAGAGTGTATAATAAAACCAGCGTCAAAGGTGATCGGTGGTGTGTTAAAGGTTTTAAAAGAAGAGGGTTACATCAAAGAGTTCGAACTTATAGAGGATGGAAAAGCAGGTGTGTTTAAGGTAACCTTAAACGGTGTTATAAACGACTGCGGTGTGATAAAGCCAAGATACCCTGTGAAATACATAGAGCTGGAAAAATGGGAAAACAGATATCTACCAGCTCGTGATTTCGGCATACTAATACTAACCACAACGAATGGTATAATATCTCAGAAAAAGGCAAAAAAAGACAACATAGGAGGAAAACTTCTGGCATATGCCTACTAAAACAACACCTATACATATGGAGGGTTATAAAAAACATGGCGAAGATCCCAGAAATTGTTAAAAAAATACCAATACCAGAAAACGTTCAGGTTAACATAACCGAAAAAGGTATCGTAGAGGTTAAAAGTGAAAAAGCAATGCTTTCTAGAGAGCTAAAACACCATAGGATAAAAATAGAGGTCAAAGGTAACAATGTCGAGGTAAAATGCGAGCTGCCAAAGAAGAAGGAAAAAGCATTAGTTGGAACCTTCGCTGCACATATCAGAAACATGATAAAAGGCGTAACCGAAGGTTTTGAATACAAGATGAAAACCGTGTACTCACACTTTCCCATAAAGACAAGAGTAGATGGAAACGAGTTTATAATAGAAAACTTCCTAGGCGAGCGCTTCCCGAGAAAAGCAAAGGTACTTGAAGGTGTCCAAGTTGAGATCAAAGGGGAAATGATATACGTCAGAGGAGCAGATAAAGAAAAAGTCGGGCAGACAGTGGCAAATATTGAAAGAGCCACGAGGATAAAAGATAGAGATATCAGGGTGTTTCAAGATGGGATTTATCTAATTAGTAAAGGAGAATAAAAAAGTGGCTGATAACCATGAATGACAAAGAAGAATTTATTAAAAAACTCACATCCATCGAAGGCATAGGCAGAGCGAAGGCTTTGCAAATATACGAAAACAATTTCGACTCAATAGAGAAAATAAAAAAAGCTAGCATAGAAGACCTTGCCAAGATCAAAGGAATCAGTAAAGACCTGGCTAAAAAAATCAAAGATAATCTAGAAACAAAGGAGACTGAGGAGGCTAAAACTACTGAGAAAGAAGAAAAAATTGAAAAAAAAGAGGAAGAAGTTGAAATAGTTGAGAAAGAGAAAAAATATGAGGTAAAAATAAAACCTGAGCTGTTACCTCAAATAAAAAAAGCGTTAAGGATTAAAAAAATATTGAAGGAAAAGAAACCTGAGTTTTTGAGACAGGAATGGTTTAGATACAAACGATTATCTGAAAACTGGCGTAGACCAAAAGGGTTAACATCAAAGATGCGTAAACACATGAAATACAGGATAAGCACGGTAAAAATCGGGTTTAGAAGCCCTAGAGAGGCTAGATACCTTCATCCATCTGGATTTGAAGAAATAACTGTTTGCAATGTTAAAGATCTAGAGAAAATCGATGGTAAAAGACAAGCTGCAAGAATAAGCGGAACAGTTGGAACTAGAAAAAGAATTGAAATTGAAAAAAAAGCCGATGAGATGGGAATAAGGATACTAAACAAATTAAATAAGTGAGAAAGAGGGAGTGAAAAGGATAAAATGACTGATTTGAGAAATCAACGAAGACTTGCTGCAGAACTACTAAAATGCGGTGTAAACAGAGTCTGGGTTGATGAGGATAGAATGGATGAGATTGCAAAAGCAGTAACAAGAAATGATATAAGAATTCTAATAAAAGGTGGTGCAATAACAAAAAGACCAGAAAAGGGAATATCCACCGGGAGAAAAAAGAAGCTTAAAATGCAAAAAGAAAAAGGCCGTAGAAGAGGACATGGATCAAGAAGAGGAGCCAAATATGCGAGATTCCCTAGAAAAAGAAGATGGATCATAACCATAAGATCCGTAAGAAAAGTATTGAAACTTTTAAAAGAAAAAAACCTGATAGATAAAAAAATTTATCGTAAATATTATCTATCGGCCAAGGGAGGATCTTTTAGAAGCAAGGAACACTTATTATCCCACTTAGTCTCAGATAAGGTTATAAAAGAGGAGGATAAGAAAAAAATTCTTGAAGAACTAAAAAAACAAGAGGAAAAAGAAACAAAAAAGATAGAAAAAACAAAAGAGGAAAAAAAGACTGAGAAAATAGAAACCAAGAAAAAAGAAGAAAACAAGAGAAGTACTAGGAAGAAAACAAAATCAAAAACCACAGGTAAAACCAAAAAAACATCAACAAAAAAGGAGGGTAAGAAAGAATGAAACAGGGACCAAAATTTAGGGTTAAACCAAGGAGACAAAGAGATGGAAAGACAAATTATAAAAAAAGATTGAAACTGTTGAAATCAAAAAAACCAAGAATTGTTGTACGTAAAACACTAAAAAACATAATTGTCCAATTTATAAATTACAATATAAAAGGAGATGAAGTGTTAACATCAGCGATTTCAAGCGAGCTAAAAAATAAGAAATACAATTGGAAATTTTCTACATCCAACACACCTGCTGCATACCTAACAGGTTTATTAGCAGGAAAAAGAGCTGCTGAAAAAGGCATAAAAGAGGGAATATTAGATATAGGTTTGCATCACCCATCAACAGGTTCAAAAGTTTTCGCCGTAGTTAAAGGACTAAAAGAAGCAGGTGTATCCTGCCCCTGTGACCCCTCAAAAATACCAACTGAGGATAGAATTTTCGGGAAACATCTAAACGAGGCAATTCCAAAAGAGGTAGAAAATATAAAAAACAAAATACTAGGTAAGGGAGCATAAAACCTATGACAGAAGAAAAAATTGAGGAAAAAACAGAAGCTGCACCACAAGTGGAAATGCCCCTAGACTGGGTTCCAAGAACAAGACTAGGGAAACTAGTCAAAGAGGGAAAAATCACCAACATGAGCGATGCAATCAAAACAGGGCTGCCAATAAAAGAACCAGAAATAGTGGATATCCTACTACCAAATTTAGAAGATGAAATCCTGGATGTGAACATGGTTCAAAGAATGACAGACTCCGGTAGAAGAGTAAAATTTGTAATAACCGTAGCAGTTGGAAACAAAAACGGTTACATAGGCCTAGGTCAAGCTAAAGGAAAAGAAGTAGGAGCAAGCATTAGAAAAGCCATCGAAAACGCTAAACTAAACATGATAGAGATCAAAAGAGGCTGTGGTTCATGGGAATGCAGCTGCGGCAAACCACACACAATACCCTTCACTGTAAAAGGTAAAAGCGGCTCTGTTGAAGTAACAATAAAACCAGCGCCTAGAGGCGTAGGTTTAGCAGTTGGAGAAATAGCAAAAAAAATACTTGACCTAGCAGGTGTACACGATGCATGGGGTTTCGCCCGTGGAACAACCAGGACAACAGTAAACTATGCAAAAGCAGTTTTTGATGCCCTTAAAAAAACATCAGTGATTAGATTAAAAGAAGAAGAAAAAAAGAGACTAAGTGTAATATCAGGGTTCGCACCGTTAGAGGAAAACACTGTGGAAAAGGAGGAAAAACAATAATATGGCATTTGCGGTTATAAGAGTAAAAGGCACAGTAGGTGTAAACCCAAAAGCTAGAGAGACATTAAAAATGCTGAGATTAAACAGGGTGAACCACTGTGTAATAATCGAGGACAACAATGAAAATTTTAAAGGAATGTTACAAAGGGCAAAAGACTATATCACATGGGGTGAGTTGGACAAAGAAACAGCTGTTGAGCTGATAAAGAAAAGAGGTCGTTTAACAGGTGACAAAGAAATCACAGATGAGTATGTAAAATCTGCAACACCATATAGCAACATAGAAGAACTAGCAACAGGAGTAGTTGAAAACAAAATAAAATATAGAGAGCTACCAGATATCAAACCTGTTTTAAGATTGAACCCACCTAGAAAAGGATACGAGGGAGTCAAAAGATCCTTCATGGAGGGAGGAGCACTAGGTTATAGAGGCAAAGAAATAAATAAACTGATAAAAAGAATGATCTGAAATATATCAAAAAATACTTATATGAGTTATATTCATTAACTGAAAAACAAGAGTATAAAGGTGATGTAAAAAACATGGAGGAAACCCTGTATAATATAGAAATACACAAAGATGAAGAGGGAAAGTTTTTAGGAAAAATATTCTCAGAGGTTGACGGGGTTAAAGAGTTTAAAAGCAACAGGTTAGAGGACTTACTAAGAGACATAACATTTGATATTCAACTAGCTTTGGATGAGTTTTCAAAGAGAAGTACACTATTCGCAGATGAATACCAAGAGGAAGAAATAAGATAAAAAAACACAGATCATCCTTTTTTCAATTAAATTTTTAAATTACCATCACCATAAAATACCAATTTCGATTTAAATAAGACATTAAACAACCCACCATACCCAATTAACTCACATACTCTTTTTACTGTAAACCCTTTATACAACAATCTAAAGGCTATAACAGAGACCATACTATTGGTCCAAAAAACTGTTTCCCTGCTCCATCCCATATAGGTTTTAGCACCAGCATCTAAAAACGAGTCTGCCATGCTCCTATCATATGCTGCATAACAGGCAGCTATATAAACTAGCGAGTTGGGTAGAAAACAATGCTGGTAGTAGTATCTAATAAGACCTGGTGTAAAAGCAACAAAATATTCATCTCCAATTTTTACCTCCACAATCATCTTATTCTCATATTCAAAATGATATTTTTCCCCTGTATCATCATCCCATGTCTCTCCTATGCTAACAACTATCTCATCAAGTATTCCATCACCATCAATATCCCAACAACCAGCATGTGTATCCATATACAGAATATCCACACACAGGTTATATCTCACAAGACCTAGATTTACTTCATTATCTCCCTTATAGACAACATTATAACCTCTATGCTGAAGATCTTTTGATATCTCTCTACAATACCATCTCCCATAAACATGTTCAAAAGGGTTTAACAACAAAGCATTTCTGTTTCCATCAGCAAAGCTACTGATAGACACCCGAGAAAATGTTTTGTAACAATGGCTTATATTAAGCAATTTACAAGACTCTATGATCAAGATATATGATCCATCAACGAATTTCACATTTAAGGTATTGAAAACATATGTGGCAAACTTGATCATTGGCTGAGTGCAAAACCATTTAAGAAGTCTAGAGAAGTTATTTCTACCCACACATCTAAAACCCTTTTCTATTATCTCCTCATGCTTTATACTGTTTCTAAAAATTATCCCTCCATTGTTTAAAATATTTTTTTGAATATATGCACTGGTAAATATTGCAGATTCCAAGCTAGCAGATATAAGAAAAAGAAACACCAACATTGCACAGAGGTGCTTTCTCATCAGTCTGCCAAACATTCTAGTAAAATTATTTTTTAATCACTAGGTTCTAAACCCTGTATAAAATTTTCAAACAACTGCTCCAAGCAACCATTTACCAGACATGTGACAATAGTCATAGTCGCTATTACTATCAAAACAGGGAGCATAGCTATGATCACTATTATACACCCTATTGGGTTTGACGTAGACAACGACTGCGGTTGGATATTTTTATCTATCAAAGGCAGTAAATACTGCTTTAGCCTTTCTAAAATCTGAGTATTCCCAGCTAAATATCTCCTAAGACTGTTTATTTTAATATTTTCTCCATTTAAAGCTTCTAAAACTTTTGGGTTTCTTTTAATCTTAGCTAACAAATGATAGAAAGGCCATGGTTTCTCATTTAATAATTTTTTGATTAAACTGCTTATATTTGGCTTACCTATATAGTATGCCGGTGTTTCTCCTTTCCTAACATAATCAATGTTTATCAAATCTGAGACAGGTTTGTTCAGCCTCTGTTTTGCCCTCAATGTGAAAAGAGGAGAAACAATAGATCTACTGTTTCTGAGAGAAGCATTTGTGCCTATTACATTGGTAAAGGATGCTAAAACAAAGAGAGATGTCAGCCCTATCACCAATAGAAAATTGTTTTTTTCCAAATTAATTCCTCCCGACATAGGAAATACTTACAAAATTATTTAATATTTTTGTATAATTTTTTAATAGTTTTTGAAAAAGAATATATTTTTTGTTATTTTGTGAAGATCTAATGATTTTATTAAACAAATAGAGAAAATGGTAACCTTTTTAAATACTTCTTGTATTTGATGATTTTATCCCCTTCATATGTTAAAAAGTGTTTAATATAAAATTTGGAGGTTCATTCTTTGAAATATACCAGATTTGAGAAGGCTCGTATTATAGGTGCACGTGCATTACAGATAGCAATGGGTGCACCTATATTGATAAAAATACCAAAGAATGTAATAGACCCTGTTGAAATAGCCATGATCGAATTTAAAGAAAACGCGATTCCAATAACTGTTAAGAGGAAGATCAATGCCAGAAGAAAAAATTGAACAACAAAAAGAGGAAAAAAAAGAGGATCTACTACTCTCTGAGGAGGTTTATCTCACTTCAGGTACCCATATAGGTACAAGGCAAAAAACAGCTGGTATGATACCATTTATCTACAAGGTCAGAAATGATGGTTTATACATTATAGATGTTCGGAAGACTGACGAGAGATTAAAAATTGCTGCCAAGTTTTTAGCTAGATTTGATCCCTCGAAGATACTCGTGGTTTCTGTGAGACAATATGGACATAAACCTATTACAGAGTTTGCAAAACATACAGGCGCAGTTGCACTACCAGGTAGGTTTGTACCAGGAACCCTAACCAATCCTAAGCTGAGGAACTATATTGAGCCTGATGTGATTTTAATCACTGATCCAATGGTTGATGCACAGGCTCTCTCCGAGGCGAGCAGCGTGGGGATCCCAATTGTTGCCTTGTGCGACACAAATAATGAGACAAAATTTGTTGACCTGCTTATCCCAACAAATAACAAAGGCAGAAGAGCACTGGCGATAATATACTGGTTGCTTGCCAGAGAAATTCTATTAGAAAAAGGAAAGATAAAATCCAGGGAAGAGTTCAAACCCACGGTAGAAGATTTTGAGGCAGAGATATAAATATTTGAATTTTATTTTACTAATTCTTAGTATAAATGATAACATAGAGGGAGAAACTATCTGTGAAAATCAAGATTGGAAATAATATTTTACTAGTTGGAACAGCACATATATCTAAGGATAGTGTAGATGAGGTAAGATCAGCTATAAACGAGTTTAAACCAAATGTTGTCGCTGTTGAACTTTGCAAGCGAAGATATCAAACCCTACTAGAAAAAGAAAAATGGGAAAACACCCCTATAACCTCTTTTTTACAGACAGACAAAGCATTTTTGATACTTGCACAGACTTTTCTAGCATCTATCCAAAAGAAACTAGGTGAGGAATTTGGCTCAGAACCAGGTTCTGAGATGCTAACAGCTATTGAAGAAGCAAAGAAGCAGAATTTGAAAATAGAACTTGTAGACAGGGATATATCTGTTACACTTCGAAGAGCATGGAAAAAAATGGGTATAAGAGAAAAAATCCGGTTGATATGGGAGTTTATAAAGGCAATGGTTGGCTATGATGAGGAAGAGTTGGAAGAGATAGATTTGAAAGAGCTGATGAAAGAAGATGTTATGTCAGCTATGATGAAAGAATTCAGCGAGTTTGCACCTAGTGTTTCACATGTTTTAATTGATGAAAGAAATAAATACATTGCTAAAAAAATATTAGATGCAAAGGAGAAACATGGTAAAGTTCTCGTGGTTGTAGGAGCAGGTCATGTTAAGGGAATAAAAGAACACCTGGAGGGTGAAAAACCCTTAGATGATGTGGATATCAGAGAGTTGGAGCAACTGCCTAAAAAAAGAATTAGTGTTGCAAAAGTTTTTGCATACTCCATACCAGTCTTGTTTTTTTCACTTATACTTTATTTGATTATTACGAGGGGACCAGCGGCATTAGCAGATATTGGTAACATTTTCTTATGGTGGTTTTTAATCAATGGCTCCCTGTCTGCTCTTGGAGCTTTATTTGCAAGAGGTCATCCTTTATCCATCATCACTGCTTTTTTAGCCGCGCCTTTTACCTCTTTAAACCCTGCTGTTGCCGCAGGATGGTTTGCAGGTATAGTTGAATTAAAATTTAGAACGCCAAAAATCAAGGATTTCCAGAAACTCAGGGAGATAAAATCCCTAAGGGATTTCTTCAACAATTCTTTTACCAGGTTGCTCATGGTTGTAGCATTTGCAAACATAGGAAGCACAATAGGAACAGTTATTGCAATACCATACATACTAAAACTTGGTTTGGGATAAATTTTTTATAATATAAAAAAACTGCTGGTAGAGGATCCTGAAAGAATATGAAAAAAAGAAAGGTCTATTACTCATTCCATGATATCCCAAGTGTAAGAGGTTCTAATCCTGTTTACCCATATGCTTATAGCTATGGAGAATCTCATGGTTGGCATTTTAGTGAAACAGAAATTAAACATATCCTAATTGCTATGTTCACCTTGGCGTTTGCGTTTTCTATTATTTTTATCTCAAATGGTTGGGATATACTCTCTGCTGTGGGAATGGGTTTTCTTGGCATAGTCTCATCTTTTCTGCTGCATGAGCTTGGGCACAAGTTCACAGCACAAAGATTTGGCATGTGGGCAGAGTTTAGAGCCTATCCCATGGGGTTGCTCACTGTGATCATATTCATGTTAATCTCTATATCAACTGGTTTTCCAATCATATTTGCAGCACCTGGAGCAGTTTACATAATGGGACCAGCGGGTAGAAGAGAGATTGGAATTGTCTCAATAGCTGGTCCATCTGTTAACTTTCTAATAGCTCTAATCTCGTTTCCATTATTTTTGATTTTTTATGAAAGCGGGATAGGCTCCCTTTTTGGCATGATTTGTCTTATAAACTCTTTATTGGCAGTGTTCAACCTAATCCCATTGGGCCCCTTGGATGGTAGAAAGGTTATTGAATGGAATGCCTTGATTTGGGCTGCACTTTTAATACCTAGTTTAATACTTCTCGTAGCTGTAGAAAACATGGTCTACCTGATATAAGAAGAGATTTTTTCCCTAGCTTTTGCTTTTATTTCCTCTGTTAGGTTTTCACCATTTGTATCAATTGTCACAATTAGGGGGCCAAAGTTTTCAACCTCAAAAACCCATAATGCTTCTGGCATACCAAGTTCTTCTAACCAAAAAACATTTTTAACATTTTTAACATAGCTGGCAGCAAGTGCACCTGCGCCACCTGGGAATATGCAGTAGATGGCGCCAAATTTTTTACAAGCCCGGGCAGTAGATTTACCCATTCCACCCTTACCAATTATCATACCAACATTTGAATACCTTATGAACTCGTTTTCAAGTTTTTCTAGTCTCATACTTGTTGTGGGTCCTGCAGATACTATTTTCCATTTTCCACTGGTTTTTTTCGCAATAGGTCCACAATGTATTATAGCAGCATTCTTCAAATCAACAGGTGTTTTCTTTTTCTCCTTGTAAAGAGTTATTGCCCTTTGATGAGCCTTATCCCTTAGAGTGTAAACTATTCCGCTTATTCTTATTACATCCCCAACTTTGAATGTTTTTAAAATATTTTTATCCAAGGGTATCTCAAGTATTTTCTCCTCTATCTCAGCCATTCTACTCCACCTTCTCCATAGATCCTTATCTTCCCATATCGATGAGCCCAGCATTGCATAACAATTCCAACTGGTAACGATGCAGGATGCCTATGTGCCAATTCTATATGAACATCTAGGACAGTGGTTTTACCACCAAGTCCCATAGGCCCAATACCTGTCTTGTTCGCAATCTCTATGATCTCTCTTTCCAACCTGCTAATCTCCCTGTTTGGATGTCTCTCACCCAAGGGTCTAAGCAGAGCTTTTTTTGCAATCTTTAACGAGAGATCAGCTCCACCACCTATGCCAACTCCAACAATTGTTGGAGGACAGGGTTTACCAGCAGCTTCTACTATATGATTTATTACAAATTTTTTGATGTCCTCTAAAGTATTTGTTGGATTAAACATTTTTAAAGCTGACATGTTCTCACTACCGCCACCTTTTACAAGTAATGTTATTTCACAATCTTTACCTTCTGTTATCTCTAGATCAATATATGGAATATAGTTGCCTATATTGTTACCTGTGTTTTTATTTGTTATAGGATCTACAGTATTTGATCTAAGAGGGATTTCTCTAGTAGCTTTCTCTACTGCACCTAGCAAGGCTTTTTTCAATTTATCTCTCCAGGGAAATTTTGAACCCATTTGGATAAAAAATGTCAATGTACCCGTATCTTGACAAATTGGTTTTTTTGCATCCCTTGCAATTTCAATATTTTGTAGAATAGATCGCAGTATTTTTTTACCAATCTCTGTTTTCTCCATAGCTTCTGCTTTTTTGATCCTATAAATCACTTCTTCTGGCAGCTCTGTTTCTACCTTTTTAATTAGTTCAAATATTATTTCATCGAGTCTTTTTGGTTTCATCTACATTCTCCAATTAACTGTGTCAATTAAAAATCAAATAGGAAAAAAATATTATATGTTTTTTGAAAAAAAGAGAGAAAAAAATATGTGGTGTTTTTATTCTCTAACAATTATGATTTTGAAGTTAAGCATACCATTTGTACCACTTGTAGAGTATGTCTTCTCTTCCTCATTTATATATTGGGATCCTTGCCAGTAATCTTGGGTTCCATTGATTTTTAGGATAACATCTGCCTTCACTGTTATCCCACTATATGAGATAGTTTGGTGTGTATTGTTATCGAGAGCTATTATTTTCACGGAGACCGGGTTGTTTCCTAAATAATCAGGGATGTCAACTTTATATGCATCATATTTTGTATCGTTCAAATTAAAAATCTCATTGTTATGCATCAGGGGTATCTTGGCAGCTGTGGTAATATTTGTGTTAATCATAATCTGGAAATATGGTTTTGAAATAGAGTATGGGTTTGGAGAGTTAGCCAGGGTGAAATTGAGGAGGTCTATAGTTACTTTGATATTCCACACTGGATCAATATCTATTGAATCCATTGCGCCATCTCCGTCAGTATCAGTAGATTTAGGGTTTGTTTTATGCTGGTACTCCTCGTAATCACTCCATCCATCACCATCTGTATCATAGGATAATGGATCTGATGTAACATGTGTCTTAACACCGCTTACATTTATATACCAACCATTGACCTCTAATCCATCTATCAAACCATCTGGATATGGTCTCTCAGAATCCTGATCCATTGCATATATACCATATACTTTTATCTCATCATAATCTGATAAACCATCCCCATCAGTGTCACTACTTCTTGGATTGGTTAAATGTGCAAGTTCTTCAAAATCTGATAAACCATCCCCATCAGTGTCATATTTGTTTGGATTGGATGTTACATGTATCGTTGCATTTGTTCCATTTACATAATATACCTTGATATCCCAGCCGGATGTTTCATCACTATATGATAAGCCATCTCCATCAGAGTCCCCTCCTATACATCCTGATAATGTTGATGCAATAATTATCACAGCTATAGATAATAATATCTTATAATTAACACTTACACCCATTTTTCCTGTCTCTCCTCAGAGAATTAAAAAAGCTAAACCTGGTTTTTATATCTTTCCATTTGTTTTTTAAGTTTCCTTAACTGTTTCTCCTGGTCTTTTTTGATTTTTTCAAGAAGTTTTGCTTTTCTTATGTCCTCCTTGGTTTCTTTAAAAGTTTTTTCCTCTTTTTTCTTTTCTTCCACCATTGTTTCCTTCTCTTCCTTTTCAAATAGTTCTTCTTTAGGTGGAATTATCTCCATTTTTTCATAGTCTATTTCATATTTTGGCACAACAGGTTTCGGTGGTTTTATAGGCTCAGGTGGCAGAGTTGGTGGTGCGGGTAATTCTGGTTCAGGTATCTCCGGCATGGGTAAAGGCGGCAAACCCTTTTCTTTCCTCTCCCTATTTAATTTGTCATATTCTTCTTTTATTTCCCTCTTTTTTCTCTCCCACTTGTTTAATATCGATGCTTTCTTTTTTCTATAATCCAACTGTATTTTTTTGCATTCTTCCTTCCACATTTCATATTCTCTTTCCCATCTCTTACGCCATTCATCCTCCATTTTCTTATTGAGTTTCTCTTGAAGCCTATCTCTTTTATACTCAAGCAATGCTATTTTCTTCTCTCTCTCTGTTTTTGGCTTCATCGCCTCCTGATAATGTTTATACCAAAGTAAAGCAGATTGGTACTCCTCTCTCATCATTTCTAATTCTTTTTTATACTTCTCTATATCCTTTTTTTTCAATTTTTCTAAGTGTTTTCTTTCCTCTGGTATTTTCCAAGGTTTTTCAGGTTTCCCATAAAGAGATTGCAGTTCTTTTTCCCTTCTATAGTAGACTACTAGCGAGGATATGATAATTATAAGGATTATAACTCCTAAACCTAAGAGTAGTGGAGGAGAGAGGTAGAAACCAAATGTTTTTACTGCAATGCTTCCAATAAAACTGCTAGTAGGATCATCAACAGAGTGTACCTGAATAGTTATTTGCCGTATAGTGCCAGGATCAAATAGGGTAACCTCAGGGGTCATTATTCTCACATATATACGTCTAGTTTCACCCGGGTTTAAAACAAGGTTTTGCTGAGAGGCTAACCCAACAGCCCCATTTCCCCCTTCTACGTTTATTACAAATGTGTCAAAATAATTTCCCCTATTGGTTATATCCACCGGGATTGTAATCTCTGATGCTGGTGCTACATTTTTTACTTCAGCCGTTGGTCTTACCTCAGCATAATGATAAGGTGCTGCTTTTAAAGGTATATCAACATATGATACACCAATTGGCTCACCAGTTATACCAATTCTTGTACACTTTATACGAAGAGTAGCAGTACAACTGGCTGTTAGATCCTCTATCTTTACATGTACTCTTAAATTTTTTATCACTCCTCCAGTAACATGTGTTACTGTTGCTGGTTCAACATGCGCGTGCCATCCACTTTGGTTATCTAAAAACTCTGCATAAAAATTTACACTAGTATAACCTAAAGCCTTTGCAACATCCTTACCAAAATATATTGGCCACCAAATTTTCATAAGAAGAAAATAGCTCACTCCATACTCCCCAGGCAAAAATTTCAAAAGTTTTCCGTAACGTTCTTTTAAATTAGTCCAATTGAGACCAAAATCATCTTTGAACATAATATTGATAACATTGTCCTTAAAATATTCAATTGGCGGAATCTCTCCAAGAAGTATTAATGAAACCTCCGCACTTTCTTCCTCATTTGCACTACCAATTGGTAAAAAAACTAAAGAGATTAAAATTATTGAGATAATTAATATAGTAAGTGCTTTTATCTTATTTTTTATGAGACTCACCTCTTTTTGGATATAGGAGTATGTAGGACATTAAATTTTAAATTCTCATTTCCTTCTATGAGTCTTCTTCAGACCTGAAATCACTATAAAAGCGGCTAATAGGGCTACCAACTCAAATCCAGGTAATGAGAAACCCTTATTTCGTATCATAACTTGAAAGTGATATACACCTGTTTTTTCGAATGAGCCCGGTGGAGAAGCTTGTGCTACAAAGTCTATACCAACTGTTCTAATCTCGTTATGCCATCCAAATCCATATGGAGGCGTCACAGAAAGGGTTACAGTTCTTTTATTATCTTGTCCTTCTACTGAAGACGGTATTATAACTTGTGATTGAGGAAGATATGCAACCCAATCTTTCGGTATGTTTACTATATTTCCAGTTACTATTGTCTCTTTATTTCCCTCATTACTTATTTCAATAGGAAAATTAACAGAGGTTTGAGGAGCAACTTCCACCGTGGGTTTTTCAGTATAAACATTTATCAAAGGTATATACCCCGGTGTCACAGTGATTTGTGCCTCTGCAGTTGCCCCGCTGTAAATTGTTTTACCAGATACCTCTGCCTGAATTACCAGAGTATATTTTTCTGCAGGAGCATTCTTATATACAGAAATGACCACTGAATTAAGCACTTCTTCATATTCACTACTTATATCAACCATCATATCTGGATTTGTTATAGCTACATTCATCCATTCTGGTTTATTAACAACTGAGAAATGTATTTTTTTCATAAGACCAACAAGCATCATCTTTAAGAAAAACATTTTTGGTACCCAATCAACTTTATATTTGGCTTTTATTGGAACAGATACGGCAGGTCCATCTGGCTGAACGGTTATAGCAGATTGATTTACCTCTAGTTGTAAATATGATTGAAAGAGTGTTACAGCAGCAGACGCAGTAGAAGTAATAGGGATAAAGCTGCCAAACAAGAGGATTCCCATTGCAATGCTAGCTTTTAACATTTTGAATTTCATCATTTTTTCACCATCATTATATTCTTCTCAGGTTATATTTTATGATTCTTTATATATTTAAACATTATTGTACAGTTATTATCATATATTTATATTATTCCTTCCATTAATTAATATGATTTTCATTATATAAAAAAGTTTTCTAATTTTTGAGAAGTTGCTTTTTGTTGTATGTTTTATGCTTCTGTTTTTGGTTCCTCTTTTTCTATTTCTATCTCTGTTTTCTCGGTTGTCTCCTCTTCTTTCTCCTCTTTGAGTTTTACTTTCTCTGGGAAATAGGATAATATAACTATGTCTCCCACCGCATTAACCCATCTATATGGTACCGCCACGTCTATTGAGTTTTCAACCAGGGATGGGTTTGTGTTGGTGAGTAATAGGCTGCTGACTTTTTTATTCTCTAAGTCTATGATCACGTTTTTAACATTGCCCACATATAACCCATTTCTCGTATACACCGGTAGTTTTAGAAAAGATGTTATTTCCTCAGGCATGGTCTTCCCTTCCATTTTACAATCTCACTATACCAAAATACATTATCTGATATTAAAATTTGATGGTTATAAACAAAAAAATATTATTGAAATTGGTTTAAAATAAATGCGAATGTTTTTTTGTTAAAACCACATAGCATATTTCTGATGAAATCTGTTTGGGTTGGCAAAGAGTATAATAGTGTTATTAGAGAGTTAAAAAGGTTTAGAAAGATGGATACCCATTTTGATAGTGGTAAAATATTGGGTTCTATGTGTACTAGGCCTCATCCTGTTGCAATAAAGGCGTTTGAGATGTTTATCGAAACCAATCTTGGAGACCCCGCGCTTTTTCCTGGAGTTAGAGAAATAGAGGAAAGATTGATAGAGGCTATGAAAAACCTTGTAAGTGCTCCATCAAATGCTACAGGTTTAGTTGTTAGTGGTGGAACGGAAGGAAACATCAATGCCATTAGGATAGCCAAGATATTGAGTAAAAAAAGAAAAATTATCTTGCCTGAGGGTGCTCATTTTTCCTTTCACAAAGTAGCCTCATTGATGAATGTGGATCTTAAATTTGTTAAACTTGATGAAAATTATTGTACAGATGTTAACGAGCTGGAAACAGTTATTGATGGGGATACTGCAGCGGTTGTAGCCATTGCTGGTTCAACAGAGCTTGGAACCATAGATGATATACCAAGTATTAGTAAGATATGCAGGGAAAAAAATGTTTTTCTGCATGTTGATGCTGCCTTCGGCGGTTTTGTTATACCATTCTTGAAAGATATAGGGTACAGGCTGCCTAGTTTTGATTTCAGACTAGAAGGAGTATGTTCTATTCAGATTGACTCCCATAAAATGGGTTGCTCGGTTATACCAATGGGGATGCTTTTGGTTAGAGATAAAAAATGGGTTAACAGTATTAGTGTGGAATCGCCATATGTTAGCACCTCTAGGCAGGCTACTATACTGGGTACGCGACCAGGTGCCAGTGTTGCAGCAGCATACGCAGTTATCAAACATCTCGGCAAAAAGGGCTACAAGGAAATAGTTAAAAAATGTATGCAGTTAACAAAGTATACAGCTAAAAAATTGGAAGAGATTGGCCTTGAATTACCAATTAAACCAACATTAAATGTTGTTGGAGTAAAGTTAAAAAATCCCAAAAAAGTATATGAGGAACTAGCAAAATTGGGCTGGAGGGTAGCAAAACTGGAGAGAATATCATGTATACGGCTTGTGATCATGCCACATGTAACAAAAAATGCGATAGACAAGTTTATACCTGATTTAGAAAAAATTTGTAAAAAAACAGGGGAGATATGAGATATGTTGGAGTTGTTGAAAAAAACTTTGTTAGAGGCGCCTGTTGTTAAAAAAGGCGACTACTACTATGTGGTACATCCTATAACTGATGGAGTACCATATATAGAAAAAGACTTGTTAGATGATGTCACAGATGCGATGAAAAAAGAAATCGATAAACTTGGGGATGTTGATAGAATTGTTACTATAGAAGCAATGGGAATTCCTTTAGCATCTGTTCTCTCAATGAAAACCGGTTTGCCTTTTACTATTATCAGAAAGAGACAATATGGTCTACCTGGTGAGGTATCAGTTGAACAAGTCACTGGTTATTCAAAATCAAAACTTTATATAAATGGTCTAAAAAAAGATGATAAGATAGTGATAGTTGATGACGTTTTGAGCACAGGTGGTACTTTAAAAGCTGTTTTGTCAGCATTGAAAGAAATGGAAGTAAATGTTAAAAAAGTTATAATCGCGGTGGATAAGGGGAAAAATGCTAAGCAAATTGGGAAGGTTTTTTCTGTGCCAATTAAATCTCTTGTAGAGATAGATGTAATAAATGGAAAAGTAGTTATCCAATAAGTTGCATATAGATCTAATAGGTGAATTAACCACATGCCTGAGAAAATTCCCCAGCATACACATTGTCCCATCTGCGGGAAAGCTATACCAATTAGTGAAAGTTTTTGCTCTGATGAATGTAAACAAAAATATCAACAAATGCTAAAAAAGAGAAAAATGCTTGTTTATGTAATGTACGCTACAATAATATTTATTATAATAGTTTTCACCTTATCATATTATATAAGATAAAAAAACATGTTTTTTTAGAACTCACCCAGCTCCTCCTGCAGATCTATCACCATCTCAGATAACATATCCTCAAAAATCTGATTTCTATATTCTTTTAAAGAACCATCGGACATTCTCACACGAGCAACAAAATCTTTCCCATCCTTAACAATCTCTATACTGCAAACCTGCTCCATAAAACGTTTTCTCTCCCTAGTTGCTTCTAAACGGAATTCGATAAAGCGTATTTATAATTTTTGTTATTTCATTTTTTGGCTACTATCGACAAATTAATATGCGTTTATCATATTTTTAATGAAAGTAGGAGGTTTTTTAATGAATATTAGACATGCAGTTGTAGCGAATCAATTTTACCCTGGAAATAAAGAGAGTTTAATAAAAGAGTTAGAGAAAAGCTTCTTAGACAGGGAAAGAGGGCCAGGAAAGTTGCCAATCGTAGGAAAAGGTGAAAAAGAAATTATAGGTGTGGTTGTTCCTCATGCTGGCTATATGTTCTCTGGCGCCATAGCAGCACATTCATATTATAAGATAGCAGAAAATGGTTTTGCAGATAGTTTTATTATCTTGGGGCCAAATCATACGGGATATGGATCTGCTGTAGCCGTAATGATCAGAGGTATATGGGAGACACCACTGGGTGAGGTAAAAATAAATGAAGATCTGGGAAAAGAAGTTTGGAAAAGCATTATTGATAATGATGAGACAGCGCATATGTATGAGCATAGCATAGAGGTTCAACTTCCTTTCCTGCAATATATCAACAAAAAATTTGATTTTGTACCAATTTGTCTTGCTATGCAGGATTACG
>Ga0190304_1000438_pt1 | contig 19599 bp, 20 predicted proteins | sample 48700712_MG_FD_161670 | JGI IMG/M metagenome (GOLD analysis project Ga0190304, IMG submission 161670) | Hydrothermal vent sediment bacterial communities from Southern Trench, Guaymas Basin, Mexico - 4870-07-1--2_MG | ecosystem: Environmental > Aquatic > Marine > Hydrothermal vents > Sediment ...
ACTTCTCTCGCTATCGTTGTTTTACCGGAGCACGGCAAACCGGTAAACCATACCGTCACTCCACTTATGGTCTCACCTCCCTCACATTTCTATAAAGCTTCTTATCCACAGCCTTTACAGCTTCATCCACATCGAGCATGCCTCCAAGGAACTCATTTACCCTCTCGATCTCTTTTCTTGGATTCCTTATAACATCGTTGTACCTGACAATTATATACGTCATATCCTCTCTTTCATCCATGAGTTTGATTGTCAATCTGTTGAGTTTTTCCAGCAGCGGCTTTTCCTCTTCCCTATTTATTGGACCGCACATCTTCTCCATGGAATCTATTATTTCATCGATGTTTCTCGTCATGTATATAATCTTGTAATCCCTCCGCGGGAGAAATCTCAAACCGTAAGCTGTCACCTTTATAAACTTCCCATCGTACTTCTCTATCGGAAAGGAGCCCTCCATGAGTTTGTTGATGATTTTGCCACCTTCCAGCTCAAAGTATCCTTTGGGATTGTGATAATCCGGTTTTCTCTTGTCATCGAATGCCACCGGCGCCCCGCCTCTGTATAAAATCTGCATCATCATCGATGTTCCACTTCTCTCAAGACCAGACACAATATAATTCACCATCAATTCTCACCCTCCAAGAATTTAAGGACTTCATTCACCACCATATCAGTAGATTTTTTGGGAACGATCGCGCCCAGAACCTTTGGTTTACCACCAACGTTATAACCCATGGATTTCAGTTTGCCTATGAGATTTGATAGATCCATGGTTGACGTTCTCACATAAATCTGCGATTTATCTGGAAAGAAACCCCTGTTTATCACCACCGCATTCTTTCCCGTGCTCCACGCCAGGCGCCTTGTTATCTCAGATATCACATTGTAAGGCGATTCTATATCTATCATCTCTAGGTTTTTCCCAACGGATCGTCTTTTATTCATCGCTCCTTCTATCTCTTTCTCTATCGTCTCCAGATTTCTGTTCCAGTCCTCGCAATTCAGTATGTCATCTATGCCCATCTCTCCTATATAATGGGGAATTTTCTCAACGGCATCCTTTTTGCCGAGTTTGTAGTTGGAATCTATGAGATGAACGGCTCTCACGAGGTCTTCCAGAGTCGTGGAAGATCTCTCGCAGAACTTCCTTACTATTTCATAGAATCTCCCATTCTCTTTTATCTTGTGTTCGTTATCTCCGATTATTCCGAGAATGACCTGCAGATCTGTATCGATTTTAAAGTGCTCTTTGAGTACCCATGTGCATGATGGATAATCCTCCTGTCTGGAACCCTTCGCAACGGGATTTATGTGATGTATGAAATCCATGTAGCTCTGTACGTGATGGTCATAGACGGTAACTTCAGAAGATCGGGATAACCTCTTTATGTTGTCCTCTGGCAGAGCCATATCGACAATGAAAATCCCGTCAAATCCCCCGAGCATATCCATCTCTTCATCGGTGAGGCAGTAGTTTCCTATTTGGGGAGTTATGTTTCTGATTTTCTCTCCAAGATGTTTCATGAGCAGATGAGCGGAGCATATCCCATCTGTGTCCCAGTGGTGTATGAGAATGTCTCCCATATCGATTCACTCCACGAACATTCTGTCAAATCCGAGGATTGTTTCTGCGACCTCCTTTCTCATCATCGTAGATGGTGGAACCTCTCCATTTTTCAGCATCTTTCTTATGGCTGTTCCGCTGAAGTTGATGATATCATCACCGCGGTGAGGACATATCTTTTCGTTCACGACGCCTCCACATTTCTTGCAGTAGAAGAAAGATCTGAAGAACACGGGTTTAATTCCGAGGTCCGGAAATTCTCTGAATATCTCGTGAGCGGCGTAAGGCGGATAAAAGTTACCAACGCCGGCATGGTCTCTACCAACTATGAAATGCGTGCATCCGAAGTTTTTCCTCATTATGGCATGGTGTATCGCCTCTCTCGGACCCGCGTATTTCATTGAGGTGCAGAGTATCGACAGCACAGCCCTGTCCTTTGGGTAATAGTTCTGGATGAGTGTCTCGTATGCCTTAAGTATAACGTCGTCTCTGAAATCCCCCTTTTTCTTCCTGCCTATCAGAGGGTTGATGAATAGTCCATCTACAAAGGTCAGCGCCGTTTTCTGAACGTATTCATGTCCGATGTGAGGAGGATTTCTCGTCTGGAAAGCAACAACCTCCTTCCATCCCTTCTCCCTGAAGAGAACCCTCGTTTCCTTCGGCCACAGGAGAAATTCATCAAAAGGTTTTTTCCCCTCTTTCAGCAGAGTTATTCTGCCTCCGATTATAAGGTCTTTCATGTTGAAGGTCATGCTTACTCCTGGATGAGACGGATCTGTGGTTCCATAGACCTTCTCCGCGACCTTCTTTTTATCGATAGTGTATATCTCTTCGATTTCCATCTCCGATACCATTCCATTTTCGTGTGCCAGAAAGATGGTATCCCCTTCCTTTGCGCCGGCGAGTTCTTTCTCATCGAGGTCAAGGAGTATGGGTATCGTCCATGGAATATCGTTGTCCAATCTTTTATCGTCCAGCACGCTTTCCAGATCATTACGACACAGGAATCCCTCGAGAGGAGAAAATACGCCGTGCGCTATATTCTCGATATCCTCTGCTCTATCCGCATTAACTCTTACAACGTTGGCATCATCCAGATCAACATCCCTGAACACACATCTGTTGATCAGTTTGCCTCCATGAGGTTTTGTCACGCAAATCACCCTCTCAATCAGTCCAGATAACCAAGGGCTCTCAATCTCTCCTTTATCTTCTCCTCTTCTTCCTTCGTCAGTGCTTCACCCGCTCCTTCCTCTTCCATGCTGGCGAGCAACTCCCTCAGAACATACGTCACATACGATGAGAGGGAGTGAAAGCCCGTACCCTCTATCTTCTTCTTTATCTTCTCCGCCAGAGCAGTTGGTATGGATATCGTGGTGAACTTTTTCTCATTCTTTTCGGACAACCATTCACCCCCGGTTTAATTATTTTTAATTACATGTAATTACAGTTCTGGTATAAAAAGTTACCCCATGGGATGTTATCCTTTTCTCCTGCGGAATTTTTAAATTGTATGATACCCATAGTGTTACATAATGAAGTACTGTCCGAACTGCGGTTCATCGAACATAGAGTGGGTTTTGCCCCAGACCTGGAGCAAATGGAGATGCAGAGATTGCGGATATGAAGGAGCTTTAGTCATAGAGGATGGTGAGCTCGCCAGGGAAATAAGGAAGAGATATTTGGAGAAACAAAAGAGCGAAGGGGCATCCAGGGATTAGGATTTCACAGCCCTGACGACATCTATGACCGTTCCGTCTCTATATTCTATAATCGCAACGATTTCATCTCCGAGTTCTGGTTCTCTTGGTTCTCTGCAGAATCTTCTCACTCTTTTGTAAAGGTCCTCGATATCAACAAGCGGAACCTTTCCCTTGAGGTCTTCAATGAGGTCTTCCCTCCTTGGATTTACAGCGACTCCCCTCTCAGTAACGAGAACATCCACTGTTTCTCCCGGCGTGGTTACGGTTGTAACTTCTTTTCTTATCGTGGGTATCCTTCCCCTGACTGTGGGCATGAGCAAAATCGTTACCCCTGCCCCAGCCGCAACGTCTTGATGACCCCCTATACCGTGCAGAAGTTTTCCGTCCGAGTGAGTGTTCACATTCACGTTGAAGTTGATATCTATCTCTGTTCCACCGAGAAAAGCCGCATCGAGCTTGTCTACGGCGCATCCGCCAGAATGGATATCGGCATAGAATGTGTTATTTATCTCAACGTGCATCGGGTTGGTTCTCAAGGATTCTATTGCGGCAAGATCAAACGTCTGTCCATCGAGTATCTTCATCATGGTTCCTTCTCTCAGCATATCAACGACATACTTGGTTGTCCCTCCCATAACAAAGCTTCCGACCATACCATGTTTCTTCATGTACTCGTGTACGAACTTTGTGGCAGCCAGACTTATACCGCCGGCACCCGCTTGGATGGATACGCCGTTTTTCAGAATTCCAGCTGCCGCAAGGACATTGATGGCTTCTCTTGCGATCTTGAGACGGGCAGGACTTCTGGTTATCCTCAGAGTTCCCGTCTGGATGCCGGAAGGGTCGCCTATCGAATCGACCTTTACGATATAATCCACAAAGGTCTGCTGGACTATGGGAGGAGTAACGGGGTAAGGTTGGATATTATCCGTTATAACAACGGTATGTTCTGCATATACAGTATCTGTGTAAGCGTATCCCATCGCACCGAATGCTGATTTTCCATATCTTCCGTTGCAATTACCATAGTCATCGCATATTGGTGCAGCAATAAAAGCGACATCTATATCCAGTTCACCGCTCGCAACCGCTCTGGCTCTCCCGCCATGAGACCTCAGGATGGCTGGCTCCTTCAGTTTGCCTCCCTCCGATACAAATGCCCCAACCGGTCCATTCATACTACCCTCTATTCTGGTAACAACCCCGTTCTTTATGTGCTGTATAACCTTATCATGAATTGGAAACAGAGCGGTGGCAGCCAAGCGAATATCTTTTATCCCCATCCTGGCTATAGTATCAAGTACCATGTTAACAACATGATCTCCGTTCCTGAGGTGATGATGGAATGAAATTGTATCTCCATCTTTCAGACCAACCTTTTTGATCGCCTCTCTTATGGATTTAAGCACCTTGCTTTTTCTCGGGTCATGGAATTTTATCCTCGGTGCCTTGCGCCTGCCGGAGGGACGGGTTGAAAACGGACCTCTGTATGGTTTGAGTTTTCTTCCCGCAAGCTCTGATGGTATTTCTCTACCGGCAGCGTTTATCATAGCACACCTCCCAATCTCAATATTCTCTCCGCTCTTTTGACGATTGGTTTGTCTATCATCCTACCGTCAAGAGAGATTGTACCAAGGCCTCGCTTTTTAGCTTCCTCTATAGCTTCCATAACTCTCTTGGCATATTCGATTTCCTCTTCCGTGGGTGTAAAGCACTCGTGTATGTATCTTATCTGCTCCGGATGGATTGCACCCTTACCATCGAAGCCCATCTTTATGATTCTTCTCGTTTCTTCCATGAGCCCCTCGATATCATCAATTCTACTATAAACTGTATCGAGAGCCTGTATATCGAAGGATTTTGCAACTGTAACGAGCTTTGAGCGTGCATACAGTAAAGTATCCCAGCTCTTCTCTCCTCCGATATCTCTGGTGAAATCCTCGGCACCAAAAGCGAGGGCAACTATTCTATCACTTGCTCCCGCGATTTCCTCGAGATTCAATATACCTCTTGCGCTCTCTATTATTGGCATCAGTTTTGTACCCTTTATGGAGTACATCTTTTCGTATTTCCCTATGATTCTCTCAACCTCTTTTACATCCTCCGCGCACTCGCTTTTTGGCAGGCATATTCCGTGTGGATTTCCCACGAGCACCTGCTCGATATCCTCCTCGAGAAACTCTCTGTTCACTCTCACCCACACCTCCGTCTCTTCAAAATCGAGGGTTTTCAGCGCCTCCTTAACGAGGAATCTGGCTGCCTCCTTCTGCTCGGGAGGTACGGAATCTTCAAGGTCGAGAATGATACAATCACTTCCAAATATACCCGCATTTATCTGCAATCTCGGGTTGTTTCCGGGAACATACAGCCTGCTTCTCCTGAGTTTGTCTCTTTCTGTTTCTTTTCTGGTGAAGACCTCCTCTTTCACCTTTTTTCCGGTGAATTTGTAGAGAGCACAGCAGGTTCTCGCTCTTATTACGTAATCGAGGGCGCCAAATTCTCGCACCGTTACATTTATGTTATCAACATCGTAGAGATTGATGCATTCCTCGATGACATCGACGATATCTTCTCTGGTCAGCTCCACCTTTGCCTCGGCATTGATATTTACGCCTTTACCATCTCTGACCGTTACAAGACAATCCCTCTCGTTTTCGGTGCCAACTTTAATCTCCTTCAACCTCTCTCCTCCTCAACTCAAAATCGATGAAATCGCAGTGATGAACGATGATGGATTCCCTGCTCCTCTTCATTTTGTCCCCTTCATGAGAATGACTCTCTATGATATGAGCAACCTCCTCTGGTACACCGAGTTCTCTTGCCAGATTTGCTCCGGATATGGGGTGTCTCACCTTTTTCCCGTATTCGCTTACCCTTATCTCGTTTCCAACTTTCTCGTATTCCAGGGCTTTGCCGATATCGTGCAGCAGGGCGCCAGCAATGAGATGGTTCATATTGATCTCCTCGTCTCTCTGTGAAGCCACACTTTTGACCAGTTTAGCGACCCTCCTCGTATGCTCGATCAGTGTTCCCGAGTTCTTGAAAGATAGGGTAAAAGGAATTTCCTGTACATTATTCCATCCACCTCTCCTTGTAGCTTCTATCCACACTCTGATAACCTTTTCCTTCAAATCTTCGTCATCTATCCACTGCAGTTCGGGAATGAGCTTTTCAAGGTCTTCTGTTGGCGTCATCGAATCGTAATTTCTCTATCATATTAAATAGTTGATGTTTTCTGTTACGAGCTCGAAGTGCCGGGTTGAATGTCTTCAATTGGGTTTATCTCGTCAAGTTCTCTATCTGATAGGGCAGCGTACGGTATGTAACCCTTGCCTCCGGCACAGTTCTATGTAATCATCGATTCTCTGTTTATTTTCGCCAGCATATCCAGAGCTATCATCTACATAATCAACACTGAACACGGGTTTGTTCATTGCTCCAGTACTTCACTGCATAATTACCTTCCCACTCCGGGTTTTCTCTTCCAAGCCATTCTGGGGGATTCTCGTACCAGCTTTCATTCCAGTAGAATCGGTGGTCCTCCACTTCGCCTATGCTGAGATATGCTATGGGTATGATTCCTTTATCCTTCGTCTTCTGAAATTCATCAGGAGAATATCTGCCTTCCTCACTTCCATCTCTTGAGTAATCTATCACTATGAGGTCAAAACTCGAATCGGCTGAAGCATCAGAATGAATGCAACCATCATGGAGCCGGATCTATTCTAGTGACCTGTGAAGAGAGTTGCTCTTTGTTCTTTTGTGTACCTTGAGGGTCATCTCGAGAATCTATCCTTGGCAAACATCCTTATATTCTCCGTGGAGGCAACGGATGTTACAAAAGCTTTAATAAATAAAAATTTCAGAGAATTATTCAAATAGTTGTAATTAAATGATGGGTATGAAAATGAAGAAATCCGACTTAGCAATAATGATCATAACCGTCCTGATTGCTTCTGTTCTTTTCTACAGGGCGGGATACGTTCCTCCAGAGGTCATAGAGGAGGAACCCGTAGAGAAGCAGATTCCTCAGGAGAATCTCACTGTTCAGAAACCCCCGGAGCCGCCATCTTCTTTTATCATACCTTCAAGGAGAACCCTGACATCCATAGATGAGGGATGTCACTACAAATCCATCCTGGTGAACAGAGAGTGGTGGTACTTCTCCGCCATATTCAACGAGAGTTCTGAATTGGATGGCTGGGGGGTTATAGTAAGTTTCAATCACATGGCATATGGTGATTTATTTGGGCAGTTCAAACCAGACCTTCTAACCGTTGTTCTCTATGATGATGGTGGCAACGTTTATGGAGGGATGAAGAATGATTTCAGAGGGACGCTGAAGGCGACGACCCCGGGCGTTGACGTGAAATTCAGAAACTCGTGGGCAGAGGGGAAGTATCCAAGATGGCATGTTCATGCCGAGACTAGGGATGTGGGATATACGGGGCATACAGTTGTTATAGATCTCGATTTCTTTGCCCATGCTCTTCCGATATGGACATTTAACACGAGATTATTCAACGAGTCAAAGAGTAAGTTTGCAAGCTATGTTATACTTGGATGTGAGGTCAGTGGACAGGTAACAATAGACGGAAAAACTTACAGCGTTGGAGGCACCGGGTTCCATGGGCATTCCTGGTCGCCCATCTACATGAGAAAGTTCTTGATAGGTGGCTGGGACTGGATGCAGGTTAGATTGTCAAACGGATGGGTGCTCTACATAAGTAAATTCTACCCATCCTCCAAAGTATTGGCCAGTATAAATCCATTTGGAACCCTCATAATATCCACGGGAGGAGACTCGGTCACGGAGTTCAAAGTTTTTAACCTCGAACCCAAGACATCGGAGAAAATATTTCTCTTCACGAAGTTTCCAACAAGATTCTATCTTTCGGCAAAGAAAACACACAATATCCTGCTCGAAAGAATCGATCTCACCATGAGCCTGGATATAAAGACTACATCAACCTATCAGAAGGTGTGGAAATTTCCAACATATGTTGGCTTCAAGGTAGGAAAATGTGCCGTCAATGGCTCCATATCATGGCTAGACGGTGAACAGAGGATTTCCGTGGATTTGGATGGAGAGGGAAATGTCTGGATAACCAGGATGCTTCCGTAAAAGTTCAAAACTATAAAAAAGATATATACTCCTTACTGTATAAAGGGTTGAGATGACCCAGATATCAGAAGCAAAACTTGGTCATATTACGGAGCAGATGAAGGATGTTGCAAAGGAAGAGTATATCGATGTAGAAGTCATAAGGCGGAGGGTCGCCGCCGGAAAGATAGTTATACCATACAACCCGATACATTCCCCACGTTCCCTTGGCATAGGCAAAGGATTGAGAGTAAAAATCAATGCAAATATAGGAACATCCAGAGACCACTGTAATCTGGAAGAAGAGATTGAAAAGGCAAAAGTAGCGATAAAATATGGAGCCCATGCGGTCATGGATTTATCAACAGGTGGAGACCTAGATAAGATAAGAAGATCTCTTCTCGATGTGGTTGATGTGCCTTTTGGTACCGTGCCAATCTATCAGGCCGCGGTTGAAGCTATAAAAAAATATGGCAGTATAGTCGATATGAGTGAAGACGATATGCTAAATGTTTTTGAGCATCAGGCGAAACAGGGTGTGGATTTTGCCGTGGCCCATGTTGGGGTGACAAAAGAGAGTGTGGAGAGATTGAAAAGACAGGAGAGAATCATACCTATGGTCTCAAGAGGAGGAGCTTTTCACACCGCGTGGATAATACATAACGATGAGGAAAATCCCCTTTACAAGAATTTTGATTATCTTCTTGAGATAGCTAAGGAGTATGACCTCACCCTCAGCTTAGGAGATGGGATGAGGTCCGGAGCGACGGCAGACTCCAACGATAGAGCCAAGTTTCAGGAACTCCTTATAATCGGAGAACTGGTGGAGAGAGCAAGGGAAAAGGGTGTTCAAACAATGGTAGAAGGACCCGGTCACATGCCCCTGAATCACATCGAAGCAAACATCAGGGTGATGAAGACCGTAACCAATGATGCGCCTTATTTCGTGCTCGGACCCCTTGTTACAGATATTGCACCCGGATATGATCACGTGGTAGGTGCAATAGGAGGAGCGATCGCGGGATACTATGGGGCTGATTTTCTCTGCTACGTTACACCTGCAGAGCATCTATCTCTGCCAGATGTCAATGATGTCAAGGAAGGTGTGATAACTGCCAGAATCGCTGCTCATGCTGCAGATCTTGCGAGAGGAATAGATAAAGATATAGATGATGAATTCAGCAGAGCGAGAGACAGACTGGACTGGAAAAGGATGTTTGAACTGGCTATAGACCCTGAGAAAGCCAAGGAATACAGGTCAAGGAGGCCACCTCTTGAAGACCCATCAACATGTACAATGTGCGGAAAATTGTGCGCCATAAAGATAGTAAATAGGTATCTCAGGGTGAATCGGCAGGAGGAGACGGCATCGAGAAAGTCCACCGAGTGAAATCTTTCGAAGCTCCGTACGAAAGATTTTGTGTGCATTTTTAGATAATAATTAATAAACTGATGTACTATACCTCACTTGATGAAGGTGCATCTCATAATGGGTTCCAAATCGGATCAAAAGGTCGCGGATAAAGCCGTGGAGATGCTCGAGAAATTCGGAGTGGATTACAGGGTAGATGTCGCATCCGCTCACAGAACACCGGACAGGCTTAAAGAGATAGTTGAAAAGAGCGATGCAGATGTGTTCATAGGAATAGCCGGATTGTCTGCCGCTCTCCCCGGAGCTATCGCGGCTCACACCACAAAGCCAGTTATTGGGGTTCCGGTGAGTGGCAAGGTGAATCTTGATGCTATATTATCGATAGTGCAGATGCCGCCGGGCATACCGGTTGCGGCGGTTGGCCTGGATAGAGGAGAAAATGCCGCTCTACTTGCCGTGGAGATACTATCCCTGAAATATGGGGAACTCGAAGATAAATTGAAAGAATACAGGGAAGAGATGAGAAGAAAAGCCATAGGTGAAGTCGATGTTCGATCCTGACAGATTTGTCGATGAGGCTGTGAAAGATTTGAAAGAACAGATCAAAGGAAAGGCTCTCATCGCGTGCTCTGGAGGTGTAGATTCAACGGTGTGTGCCGTTCTGGCGAATAGAGCGCTGGGAGATGATCTGTATGCACTTCATGTAAACACCGGCCTTCTGAGGAAGGGTGAAAGTGAAGAGGTTAAAAAACTGTTTGAGCAACTGGGTATAAAACTGTACTATCTCGATGAGAGCGACAGATTTTTTGAAGCCTTGAAGGGAGTTGTTGACCCTGAAGAGAAGAGAAAGATCATCGGAGAGTTGTTCATAAGAATTTTTGAGGAATTTGCAGAGCGACATGGCATAGAGTATCTGATACAGGGGACGATAGCACCCGACTGGATAGAGTCGGGAGATGAATTAAGAGAGACCATTAAGAGTCATCACAATGTCGGCGGTCTTCCAGAAAACGTAAAACTCAAAATAGTCGAGCCTTTGAGAGATCTCTATAAAGACGAGGTCAGAAAGGTTGCCCGATATCTGAACCTGCCAATTTCCGAAAGACAACCTTTTCCGGGACCGGGGTTGGCCATCAGGGTCGTGGGGGAAGTCACCAGAGAGAGGGTTGAGATAGTCAGGGAAGCATGCTCAATTGTGGAAGAAGAGATAGAAAAAGCCAGTGAGAGTGGGAAGATAAAGAGACCATGGCAGTACTTCGCCGTTCTGATACCTGTAAAGACCGTTGGTGTGCATGGAGACAAGAGAGCCTATGGATACACGATAGCGGTCAGGGCGATAGATAGCGTCGATGCGATGAGCGGTTCCTTCAGCAGAGTTCCTTACGATGTGCTGGACAGGATTGCCACCAGAATATCTAATGAGATGGGAGATAAAGTGACGAGAGTTGTTTATGACATAACAAACAAGCCCCCTGCAACGATAGAGTGGGAGTAGTATGGTGACCAGGGTATTTGTTATAGATAATGGTGGACAGTGGACGCACAGGGAATGGCGCGTGTTGAAATATCTTGGCGTGGATGCTCGCATCTTTCCGAACAATACACCCTTTGAAAAACTGGTTGAAGAGGGAGTTGATGGACTAGTATTATCTGGAGGAGCGCCCAGGATAGGTCTGAAGGAAGAGCTGGGCAGATGTGCCGAGTATCTCGATAGGGCGGATTTTCCTGTACTCGGAATATGTGCAGGTCATCAGTTCATAGCAAGACACTTTGGAGGTGAAGTTCAGCCTGCCGAGGTTCCCGAGTTTGGGAAGGTCGAGATAATTATCGATGCGGAGCATCCGATTTTCAAAGGAATACCGGAAAGGAGCATAGCATGGGCGTCTCACAACGATGAAGTTACCGTCGTTCCACGGGATTTTGTAATACTCGCGCACTCAGAAAGTTGCAGAGTGGAAGCCATGGCGCATAAAGAGAGAGCTATTGTTGGTTTGCAGTTTCATCCCGAGGTGGAACACACCGAGTACGGGGCACAGATTTTTGAGAACTTTATCGAGATGTGCAAGGAGTGAAAAATCATCTTTTTCTTCCTTCCCACCTCGGGAAAAGCTCGTGCTCGATATTTAACTGGTCAAGTATCTTTCCAACCACGAAATTCACCATATCGTCTATGGTGGAAGGTTTATGGTAAAATGCGGGCATAGCAGGCAGTATAACTGCTCCCGCCTCCCTTGCGGCAAGCATGTTCTTTATGGTTATCAAATCAAGGGGTGTTTCTCTCAATACCAGTATAAGTTTTCTTCCTTCCTTGAGGCAGTTTATGGCCGATCTTGCCATCAGTGTATCGGCGTATCCATTTGCCACCGCAGATAGGGTTTTAACGCTGCATGGCACGATAACCATTCCATCTACCCCGAATGTACCGCTGGCGAGGGGTGAGAAAAAATCATCATTATCATACATTGCATTCACGAGTTTACGGAGATCCTCTTTCTTTATTCCCGTCTCATCTTCCAGAATTTTCTCTCCGGTTTCGGAGACCAGAAGAATTGTGTCAATACTTCTCTTACTGAGTTCTTCCAGAAGCCTCACAGCATATATAGCTCCGGATGCGCCACTTATGCCGACTACTATTCTCATACTCTTTTGCATTCCTTTATTGTTTTGACTATACTTGACAGTTTCCTCTCAAAGAACAGCTCCTCGAGAGCTGTACCCGTCACTATTATATCTGCGCCAGCCATGACTTTCTCTCTCGCAGTTGATGGATCTCTTATACCACCACCCACTATCAGGGGAATCTCTATATTCTTCTTGACAAAAACTATCATTTCGCTTGGAACGGGTTCATTCGCCCCAGAGCCTGCTTCGAGATAGACAAATTTCATTCCCAGATACTGGGCGGCGAGCGCATACCCTGCTGCCGTGATAAAATCGTTTCTCTTTATCAGCTCAACCTCACCGACCTCTCCAACTTTCATGCCTGGCTCCACAACTATATATCCCATAGATATTGGTTCTATCCCGAGTTTTTTGATGGTCATGGCGCCTTTCATCTGCTCTCCGATTATGTACCTCGGATTTTTAGAGTTCAGTAGAGACATGAAGAAAATGGCATCCGCATACCTGCTCAGGGAGTTTGCGCTGCTTGGAAATAGAATTACGGGAAGTGACGATGCTGATTTTATCTCCTTGACGGTATCGTCAACCAGTTTCTCATCAGATACCGTTGAACCACCCACCATGATGGCTGTGCTCCCTACTCTCTCCGCAATCTCTGCCATTTCTCCAGCATCTTCAGGTGGTTGTTTATCTGGATCTATGAGTGAAAAATGCAGAGGATATTTCTCCAGCTCTTCCATTATGTAATCAAGGACCTTCATCTTCCATCGGATAGTGAAGAAATATAAAATAGTTTTGTCCTGTTGACTGGAGACAACGTTAAACCGATATTGATTCAACCCGGTTGTGTGTGGATAATGATGCAAACGTCTCCCTGTACCTCGATGGAAAACTATTTAAATAACCTCTAACATATTTCATTAGATAATTTTAGGGAGGTGGTAAGGTGCAGGGCAGCGAGGAGAGAGTATACTATGAACTCAGCGAACTGAAGGAAAGGGCACCAAAACTGTTCGGAATACCAACCGGAACAAAACTTGATGAGATGTTCTGGAAGGTGGAAATTGAGGGAGACAAACCTGTAAAGAAACCACTTGGAGGAATACCCCATCTATCAATCATCAATCTTACAGGCGTTCCAGATAGCGGAAAAAGTTTGCTTGCGGAGCAGTTTGCTCTCTATCAGGCCAATGAGGGTTATAAAGTGTTATTCATAACGGTTGAATCTCCAGCAAACTTCCTTTACACATCTCTCAAGGCAAAATCAGCGTATCTGGGGATGGACTTTGACAGAATATCGAAAAACATCGTTGTCATAGATGCATCCGAGAATCCCGAGTTGAGAGAAGACCCGAGGGCGCTCATGGATACGATGGCATACGCCATAAGAGAGAAGAAAACAACGAACGTCATAATAGACAGTATAACTGGCTTATACGAGCACAAGGAGATGATGGCGCGCCAGATAGTGAGGCAGTTCTTCAACTTCCTGAAGAAATGGAAGCAGACCGCTCTGTTTGTTTCTCAGAAAAGATCTGCACAGGGCGCAGAGACAGCAGAAGCAGCCGGAGGTCTGGCGGTAGCACATATAGTGGATGGAAGCATCGTCATGGATAAGAAACTCATAGAGACCAGATGGGATATAACGACGTTCAAATTGCCTCTGGGAAGTGTTCTGAGAACCATAAGAATAGATGGATGCAGACTCACGGGTCATGATACGAGAACATGGGTTTTTGAGATCACCGAAGGTGGAACCATAAACATAATCTCCCCACTTGAGGAGTTTATAAGGAGGAAGGAGGTGATGTGAGATGGAGGTTATAAACGCCCCGGTGAAGGATATAGATATTGATGCTTTGGCGGAGCAGGTGTTTTACGAATCCATAAACATACTGGGTGGACTCAGAAAACTCATAGAGTACAGAAATCTCACTTGGCTACCAAGCCTGGCGGAGGCGGCATATGCTGTGGTTATGAAGGAAGAACTGATGAAAACGCACAAGGAAATAGCATTTGACCTCGGATTGACTCCGCAAACCGTACAGAACATACTCAGAGCGGATGCGGAGGAGGTTGAGAGATACATAAAGGGTGAGGTCGAAAAGGTGGATGAGCACAAGGCTGGAGGCATAGCAAAACTCGCTTACGAGAGGGTGAAGAAGGAAGGGAGAATAACGATGAAACAGAATGAATTAGAGGTTCTCGGTGTGGACTGGGCGATAAAGGTTCTGACGAGATTGAGAGGCGCTGACTTTCCGCTCGACAGAGAACAGCTCATGGAAAGATTGAAAGGCGTGATGATAAAGGGCAAACCCTTTGAGGAAATTATCGAGAAGATGGAGTTTCCAGTGAACAGTCCGGCAGAAGTTTTAAGAAAGATAAAAGAGGTTATCGGTTAATCATGCTTCCGGCGGTCTACGAGAATCTCTGTCCAGTGTGTGGCAGCGATTTGAGAGACAGGGATATAGATGCGGGAAAGTGTTTGATCAAGGGAAAACCTCTGCCATCGGTTTACCATAACAAGATAGAAGATGAAATAGAAAATCTATTCAGAGAGGTGATAGGGAAGCCGAGAGAGATTCAAAGGTTCTGGATAAGGAGGATATCCAGGGGGGAAAGTTTTGCTGCGGTTGCGCCCACCGGCATAGGTAAGACGGTTTTTGGGCTGGTGGTCTCTCTTTTCTTTTCTCTGAAAGGAAAAAGAAGTTACATACTGGTTCCAACGACGATTCTTGCAAAGCAGTGCAAAGAGAATCTGGAAAGGTTCTGCGAAAAAATGGGAAAGAGTATCGGGATAAATGATGACGGTGATGTCAGAATAGCATTCTATCATGGGAAGTTGGGAAAAAAGGAGAGGGAAAAGTTTGAGAGCATCGTGAAAGAAGGGAAATTTGAGATACTGGTAACAACGACACAGTTTCTATCCAGAAATTTTGATATGCTGAAGGACTTTGTTTTTGATTTCATCTTCGTTGATGATGTCGATGCCATACTGAAGGCATCGAGAAATGTGGACAGGATTCTTTCTCTATTGGGTTTCAGAAAAGTGGGAAAGGAATGGAAGGGAGAGAGAAAAGGCGTGCTGATGGTCTCGACCGCAACGGCAAAGAAGGGAAGGGCAACCATCCTCTTCAGAGAGTTGCTGGATTTCGACGTTGGCTCTTCTTTCTTCTCCATAAGAAATATAGAAGACATATTCGTGGGCAGAGAAGATGTAAATGCAATAAGAGAGGTCATGAGAACCATGGGGAAGGGAGGCATCATATATGCAAGGTCTTCCGAAGAAGCTGAAAAGTACTATGAAGAGTTAAAAAAGCACTTCAGGATAGGGATATCCATATCGAAGAAAAAGAACGAATATGAGAAGTTTGAAAATGGCGAGGTTGACTTTCTGATAGGTACGGCGTCATACTACGGTACTCTTGTGAGGGGTCTGGATTTACCGGAAAAGATAAGATACGTGATTTTCATCGGTGTACCCGTTATAAGAACGGATTACGATAGAATATCGCCCTCTCTGCTCAGAATACTGGCACTTTCAGCAAAGGATGATGAGAGGATAAGAGATTATCTTCCAATTCTACCAAAACTGGAAAATTATCCAGATAAAATACAGGAACTTAAAGAGCTGATAAGAGAGATTTATAAAGAGGATGTTAGCAGGGATTTTGTTATTGAGGGAAAGCACATAATCTTCCCGGATGTGAGAACGTATATTCAGGGTTCCGGCAGGGCTTCGAGATTAACCGTGAGAGGTCTAACGAAAGGTGCTTCCTTTATATTTGAAAATAACGAAAAAGTCATCCGGGCATTCAGGGAAAGGGCATCGTACTATGACATCGAGATAAAAAATCTCAAAGATGTCGATTTTGAAAGTTTAAGGAGAGAGATCGAGGAAAGCAGGAGCAGAAAGGTTGAAAGTATTGATCTAATAAGACCCGCCCTGTTTATAGTTGAAAGCCCGACAAAAGCCCGGCTCATATCGAGATTCTTTGGAAAGCCCAGCGTGAAGATATATGGGAGTATAATTGCATATGAAATCCCCACAGAAAAGTTCATTCTCATCGTGACAGCATGTCTTGGTCACGTTGTTGACCTCTCCACGGATAGAGGCTTTTACGGCGTGGAGATTGGAGAGGATTTTGTGCCGATCTATTCTTCCATCAAGAGATGTAAAAAATGCAACTATCAGTACACATCAGAGGGCGCCTGCCCGAAATGTGGAAGCAATGATATTCTTGACTCTAAGGACAGGATAGAAGATATCAGAAAACTGGCATCGCAGGCGGGATTGGTGATAATCGGGACAGACCCCGATGCTGAGGGGGAGAAGATAGCATGGGATATTCATAATTTCGTTTCCCCACTGGCCGAAGTGAAAAGAGCGGAATTTCACGAGGTTACCGCAAGAGCCATAAGAGAGGCTCTTCAGAACCTCAGGGATATAGACCTGAACAGGGTCAAAGCCCAGATCGTGAGAAGGATTGAGGATAGATGGATCGGCTTTACTCTATCACATAAGTTATGGGAAAAATTCAACAAAACGAATCTCTCCGCCGGCAGGGTGCAGACGCCCGTTCTGGGCTGGATTATCGAACAGGAGAACAAATACAGGAAGAGAAGAAAGGTCAATATCCTGCCCGAACTGGATATAGAGGTTGAGGGAGATTTTGATAAAGAGGTGGATGTGGAGGTTATCCTTTCCTCTGACAGAGAAGAGTTGAGATCCCCTCTTCCACCACACACCACGGATGAACTCCTCAGAGATGCCAGTAGAATCCTCAAACTCTCATCCGGCGAAACCATGAAACTGGCACAGGACCTCTTCGAGAATGGTCTCATAACATACCACAGAACAGATTCAAATAGAGTGAGTGACGTTGGTCTCAGGATTGCCAGAGAGTATCTGGGCGATGATTTTCAAGGCAGACGATGGGGCACCGGCGCAGATGAGGGAGCTCACGAGTGCATAAGACCAACCAGGGCATGGGATAGATATATGCTGCAGAGAATGATTTACGAGCGGGTGATATCTCCAGAAAATATAACAAAGAAACATCTGGCACTGTACGATTTGATTTTCAAAAGGTTCATGGCAAGTCAGTGCAGAGATTTCACCGTCAGGGTTAAGAGTTATCTCATAAAGATAGATGGAAGAGAGATCGAGGATGAAAGAATAGTTGCCGCAAGCGGCAGGGCGTTTGACCTATATCGAAACGTACACCTCAAGAGAGAGATACCCGTCGGGAAGTACAGAACAAGGGTTGAAACGAGATTTGTTCCAGAGGGGTATCCCTACACTCAGGCGGATGTGGTTAAATTGATGAAGGAGAGAGGTCTGGGAAGACCCTCGACCTATGCCACCATCCTGGAAAAACTGTTCGAAAGGAAGTACATTTATGAGAGGAACAGGCTTCTGTTTTCGACATCCCTCGGCAAGAGAGTAAATCACTATCTAAACAGCAGATACCGCGATTTTGTTTCCGAAGATAGGACGCGCGTGCTTTACAGAAAGATAGACGAAATAGAGGAGGGCAAACTCGATTACAGAGATGCTCTGCGAGAGATGTATGAGGAGATAACCCGTATATAATATCAGTACGGATACTTCTTCCCGAGCACCTCGAGGGATGTCAGCGCCGCTATTGCGCCTTCGGCAGCGGATGTTATAACCTGTCTGATGCCACCTGTTATATCTCCAGCCGCATATACTCCTCTCACACTGGTTCTCTGAAACCTATCAACCTTGACATATCCCTCTTCATCCATATCCAGATTCAGCATCTTTGCCAGTTTGTTTTCCGGTTCTTCTCCGACTGCTATGAATACTCCATCGATATCAAGAGTTTCTTCTTTGCCATCGTCAATATTTTCCATAACTATACTCTCGAGATTCTCTCTGCCCTCTATCTTCTTGACCTTTCTGCTCAAAAGGATTTTTATTCCTTTTTCCTCAGCCTCTATCTGGAGAGCTTTTTCTCCCCTCAATGCATCCCTCCTGTGTATGAGATAGACTTCCTTGCAGCCGATTTGTTTGAGATAGATGGCATCGAGAAGAGCGGTGTTTCCTCCGCCAACGACGGCAACCTTTTTCCCTCTGAAGAAGAAACCATCACAGGTTGCACAGTAGCTTACTCCCTTTCCCGCCAGTTTTTCCTCTCCATCAACACCCAATTTTCGGGGGTTACTGCCCGTAGAAAGTATAACTGCCTTGATTTCATAGATATCTTTATCGGTCTCTATCAGAAAAGCATCATTTGTTTTTGTGATGTTCTTAACTTCCTCGCCCAGATGAATATCCGCATACCGTCTGGCATGCTCAACGAATCTGGTTGCCAGCTCCATTCCCGTTATCTCCTTAAATCCCGGGTAATTTTCTATCTTTGGTGCCGTAAACATCAAACCTCCACCAGAACCTCTGTCGAAAACCACGGTTTTAACTCCCGACCTGCCAGCATAGATTGCCGCGGTGCATCCCGCGGCGCCCGCCCCTATGATTGCAAGTTCATAGTTTTTGTTCACAATAACACCTCAATACTCTATGCCCTCTACGCTCACTATTTCGGTTCTTTTGATCTCTTTCATTTCGGTGACAATATCTGCCAGTTCTATAACTTTTTCATTTGCGTATCTTCCGGTGAGGATGAGGTTGGTTTCTTCTGGTTTATTTTTTATTAAATCCACAACATCATCAACTTCTATTAAACCGGTATGAACGGCTATGTTCACCTCATCCAGTATCATGAGGAATGGTTTTTCTTCGATTTTTTTCTTTGCAAACGAAATGGCTTCCCTGGCTCTCTGCATATCCTCCTCATCGGGTTTTTCCAGATTAACGAATTTTCTTCTCCCGAACTGGTATATCTCGTAGTTGGGTAGAATCTTCCTTATCATGTATTCTCCCGTATTTTCCCATCCCTTCATAAACTGGATAATGACAACTCTTTTACCATGAGCCACGCTTCTGAGCGCCATTCCAAGGGCTGCGGTAGTTTTACCCTGACCCTCGCCGGTGAAAACCATGACCCTTCCCTTCTCATCTTTATGCAACGATGCACTCATTCCACCCACATTCCTTACAAACCACGCAGTTTCCCTCATGGATGAGATATATGCTTCCACAGATCGGACATCTCTCCACCTTCTCGCTTCTCTTCGGGATTTTTTCTCTCTCCACCCCTTCTTCTGCTGAAATCACCGGAGGCTTGACCTCGATATCCTTACCCTCCTC
>Ga0190304_1000439_pt1 | contig 19593 bp, 21 predicted proteins | sample 48700712_MG_FD_161670 | JGI IMG/M metagenome (GOLD analysis project Ga0190304, IMG submission 161670) | Hydrothermal vent sediment bacterial communities from Southern Trench, Guaymas Basin, Mexico - 4870-07-1--2_MG | ecosystem: Environmental > Aquatic > Marine > Hydrothermal vents > Sediment ...
TCATGGGAATATTTATCACCCGGGGATCTGCATCCCGGGCGATGCGCTCCACTTTTTTGGCAAAAGCAATCCGCTCTTCCACGCTGATTTTTTCCAATTGGGGATTATACTCATCCACTTCACGGGCTGCCGGTGGAAAATTGCCCAGAATCACTTCTTCATCGCTGTCAGTATAACTGCTATTTTTCAATGCTTCGTCCACCACAAGTTTATAGGCTTCCTCATCCAGGCGCTCGGTGTAGGCATAGCCTTCCACGCCCTTCTGAATCACCCGCACACTCAAGCCGTTAGCATCTGCATATTTAAAGTCTTCGATTTTCTGCTGATTCACCCGCACTGAAAAGGCATTGCTCAAACTGAGGTAAATCTCGATGTCATCCACTTTTCCTGCGGCATAATCAAAAATGAATTGAAAATCCTTTTCAAACATTATTTCTCCTCCTTTCGTCCGCCAACCACGATCTCATCGATCTTGATGGCTGCCTGGCCTACATTGGCCGGGATGCTTCCACTTACCGAGCCGCACATGCCCTGACCAAAGGCCAGTGTATCGGCAACCATGCTGATTTTCATCAACGCGTCGCCGCCATTGCCTATGAGAGTGGCACCACGAACGGGCTCAGCAATTTTGCCTTTGCGAATCATATACCCTTCGGCAATGGCAAAATTGAAATTACCGGTGCCGGGGATGACCGAGCCACCACCCATTTCTTTGGCGTAAATACCGTAATCCACCGAACGTAGCATGTCATCCAGGGTGTGTTTTCCCGGTGCAATGTAGGTGTTGCGCATACGGGATGCAGGGGAATAGCGGTATGATTGACGACGTCCGCTGCCGGTGCGGGCATAGCCGGTTTTCAGCGAACCGATTTTATCGACCATATAGGATTTCAGGATGCCCTTTTCGATGAGGATGGTTTTTTGGGTGGGCATACCTTCGTCGTCGATATTTGTAGAGCCCCAGGCGTTTGGTATGGTTCCGTCATCGATGGCGGTAACGACATCGGATGCGATTTTCTGGCCCATTTTATCGGCAAAGATGGAAGCCTTTTTTGCTACTGAAGTAGTTTCCAGAGCGTGTCCGCAGGCTTCGTGGAATATCACGCCGCCAAAGCCGTTATCGATCACCACCGGTAGTTTTCCGCTGGGTGCATAGTCGGCTTTTAACATCGTGAGTGCGCTATTGGCGGTACTCACCCCCAGCTGTTCTGCATCCAGACTACGAATAAACTCGTAGCCGCCATGCACACCGGGTGAGAAGAATCCGGTTTGTTTTTCGGTTCCGCTGGATGCAATAGAGCTTACAGCGATGCGGGTATAATTCCTATCGTCTTCCACCAGTAAGCCTTCGCTATTGGCAATAAGCACGTGTTGGCTTTTTTCGGCAAGGTGCAAAACCACCTGAGTTATCGCATCACTCACCCTGCGGGAAGCGGTATTTATCTTCCGTAAAAAGTCGATTTTTTCCTGTTTATCCACCGAGATATTGGGGATTTTTACCGGATGCATCCGTGGTACTTTTATGGATGTAAGATCGATTACTCTGTCTTGAATTGCCCCATTTCCAGCCTGAGCCACAGCCTTTGCGGCTTTGAGCAAAGACTTTTCCGAAAGGTCGCTTGTATATGCGTAAATCACCGTCGTTCCGTAAAACACTCGTATCCCTGCGCCGTAATCGGTTCCCATAATGTTTTGCTTTGTTTTGCTGTCATTGAAGGTAATCGATGAGCTGAAGGTATTTTCGGCGAAAATTTCGGCAAAATCAGCTCCATTTGACAGGGCTGCATCAAGCACTCGTTCCAGCACTTTCTTTGCTATCATAGCTCCTCCAAAATGTGATTATTTATGCAGTAATTTTACATGAAGCAGAGGTGTCAAGCAGATTTACTCTCTTGTTGTCATGAGTAGTGACAACCCCAAGTAAGCCACAACCAGAGATAGCCGGTTAAATCCCGTTTCCCGGGTATTAATTTAATTTGACAAATCACCCTCCAGTCAACAATTGGCAATTGTTTTAAAAATAAGTAATTAGGATCGATACATGAGAAAAAGCGTAGTTGCTATTGTTGGCCGACCAAATGTTGGTAAGTCAACGTTGTTTAATAGAATTTGCCGCAGGCGAAGTGCCATTGTGGACTTTTCTGAGGGGGTTACCCGTGACCGCAAATATGAAGAAGCCGAATGGGCAGGTCACAACTTTGTGGTAGTCGATACCGGCGGCATCATCCCCCGCAGTGAAGACAAGATGGATCGGGCAATAAAATTCCAGGCCGAAGTGGCCATAGAGGAAGCCGACGTCATTCTCTTCATCGTGGATGTGAAGGTTGGTGTTACCGATATCGATATGGAAATCGCGCGGATTCTCTCCAGCAGCCGCCAAAAAGTTCTCCTGGTAGCAAACAAGGTAGATAACGAGAAAGACGATCTGGAAGTATATGAATTTTATAAACTTGGTTTTGGCGAACCTGTCCCGGTAGCCTCAGCCACAGGCCGTAATGCCGGTAACTTTCTGGATGAGCTGGTAAAACTGATTATCCCTGTAGCAGATGAAAACCTCGAAGACGATGACAGCATAAAGGTGGCCATTGTAGGGAAGCCCAATGTGGGAAAATCCTCTCTGGTAAACCGTCTGATGGGAGAACCGATAAACATCGTTACCGACATCCCCGGCACCACACGGGACTCCATCGATCTGCACATGACCCACTTTGGCAGGAAACTCACCTTCATCGATACCGCCGGACTGCGCCGTAAAAAGCGCATCAAATACGGGGTTGAGTATTTCAGCACCATGCGCACCATCGAAAGCATCAATCGTGCCGATGTAGTGATGCTGATACTGGATGCCACCGATGTAATTTCCACCCAGGACCAGAAGATAATTTCCTATGCAGTAAGAAATTACAAAGACATTATCATCCTCTTTAACAAATGGGATCTGATAGAAAAAGACAACTCGACCCCCGGTGAATACATCAGGAAAATCGCCCAACATCTCACCTTTGCCCAATACGCACCGGTGGAATTCATCTCCGCCCTCACCGGCCAGCGGGTACGCAAGATCCTCGACACCATCATTACCGTGTATGACAATAGCAAAAAGCGCGTACCCACAGCACAGTTAAACGATTTTCTGCGACGCATCACCAATAAATTTCCTCCATCCCACTCCAGCGGAAAACACGCCAAAATCTATTTTTGCACCCAAATAGAAACCCATCCACCAACCTTCGTCTATTTCTGCAATAATCCAAAGCTGATAACCGTGCATTACCGCCGCTATCTTCTGAATCAATTGCGAGAAAACTACACCTTCGCAGGGGCCACTATCAAACAGATTTTCCGAGGACGTGACAATGAGCCAACTGACTAAGATAATTGCAATTATTCTGGGAGCCTACCTCTTTGGCAGCATTCCTACCAGCTATATTTTTGGCAGGATGCTGAAAGGCATAGACATCCGCGAACATGGAAGCGGCAATGTAGGCGCTACCAATGCACTGCGTATTCTGGGAACCAAAATCGGTGTGATCACCCTGCTCCTTGACATGTTTAAGGGATTTTTGCCGGTGTATATTGCCATGCAGCTTTTTGCAGGAAACGATCTGGTTGCCATCGGCGCAGGTATCGCTACCATCCTGGGACATATTTTTACCATCTACCTCTCATTCAAAGGTGGCAAAGGGGTAGCCACATCGGCTGGGGTGTTTATCGCTCTTTTGCCTATGGCCATCGTCCTGTGCATCGCTGTTTTCATTATCATTGTAGCTATCACCCGCTACGTTTCTCTGGGCTCTATCGTCGCTGCTCTCACCCTCTTTGGTTACGAGCTCATCAGCAATATCCGCAACGATTTCCAGCATCTGTGGCTCCTGCTCTTCGTCACCATTCTGGTACTGATGATCATCCTGCGCCATACCGCTAATATCAAACGCCTCATTGCAGGCACCGAGAATAAAATAAGTTTCAAAAAATAGGAGTTTTGTTTCATGTGTGGAATTATCGGTATTTTCAATAATGAGGATGCTGCACAGCTGGCAGCCCTGGGCCTTTTTGCCGAACAGCACCGAGGCCAGGAAAGCTGCGGGATGGCAGTTACAGACGGTAACACTATCACCCTGCGTAAGCGCATGGGATTGGTAAAAGAAGTATTTCGCCAGGAAAAGCTCGAGCAGTTACAGGGGCACATTGCCATTGGCCATGTGCGGTATCCTACTCGGGGATCATCGACCCAATTTAATTCACAACCCCACGTTGTCGAAACCCTTTCCGGGCCATCTTACGCCCTGTCCAGCAATGGCGACATCGTCAACTATCAGGAATTGCGCAAGCACCTGGAATCTCTGGGCGTGTATTTCGGCAGTACAAATGACGGAGAACTGCTGCTCAAGTTTATCGTGTATCATGTAGAAAAAGAGCGCATGCCCATCACCGGAGCCATCCGTGAACTGATGAAACATGTAAAAGGCGCATACTCAACCGTGCTCACCACCAAAACCAAAATGTACTTTTTCCGTGACCCTTATGGATTTCGCCCCATGTCTTATGGCGAACTTTCCGACGGCACCATGGCAGTTGCATCAGAAAGTGTGGCATTGGACATCCTGAAACCAAACTGGGTAAAAGAAGTCCCCCCCGCCGGCATCGTCACCGTGTCTGACAAAGGGCTGCACATCACCGAAAACAATGCCAATGACTACCGTAGCATCGAGCATAACCGTCACTGCATCTTTGAACACATCTATTTCTCACGGCCAGACAGCTTCAACTTCGGGCAAAATGTGTATAAAGTACGGATGAAAATCGGCTCCCTTCTTGCCCGGGATGACGCCGATCTTCAGGCTGATGTTGTCGTTCCTGTGCCAGACTCCAGCAATTTTATCGCCTTGGGCTATTCCCGGGAAAGCGGGATACCTTTCCAGCTGGGGCTTATTCGTAACCACTATGTAGGACGTACATTTATCAAACCACAGCAGACCGTCCGTGATGAAAGCGTGAGCCAGAAGTTTAATGTTTTACCAAATTTCTACGAAGGAAAGCGGGTGATTTTAGTGGATGATTCCATCGTGCGGGGAACCACGCTGCACAAGATCGTCCATCTGCTTAAAGAAGCCGGTGCTTCGGAAGTGCATCTGCGCATCGGATCGCCCATGGTAAAATACTCCTGTTATTACGGCATAGACACACCGGATCCTCAAAAGCTGATCGCAAACCAGAAAAGTCTGGAAGAGATAAGGGAATACACCGGCGCTGACACACTGAAATATCTCTCCCTGGAGCAACTGAGCAAAAGCGTACATCATCCGGAAGACTATTGCAGCGCCTGCTTTGACGGGCATTATCCGGTAAAATAATGAAAAACGATAAATTGGTAACCCGAGACACCTTGGCAGATCTCTGCCGCAACTATCGTGAAGCAGGGAAGAAGATCGTCTTTACAAACGGTTGTTTCGACATCCTGCACGCCGGTCATGTGCACTATCTCCAACAGGCCAAAGCCCTGGGAGACATCCTGATAGTGGGCATGAATACCGACGCATCGGTGAAAGCGCTGAAAGGCGGCGGACGCCCCATAAACGGCCAGGAAGAACGTGCCTACGTGCTGAGCGGGCTGGGTTGTATAGACCATGTAGTGCTCTTTAACGAGCTCACACCCTTGGCACTTATCACCGCACTGAAGCCCGATTTTCTGGTGAAAGGCGGCGATTGGAAACCCAAAGATATTGTCGGCTCTGATGTGGTATTGGCAGCTGGCGGCGAAGTGCGCAGCCTCCCTTATACAGACGGATTTTCTTCTACATCCGTCATAGAAAAAATAATAAAAATGGCAGGTAACTAATGGAAAATCAAGAAGATATAGCTTTCGTTCGTAGCATAGACGGTCGCACTGTGACGGTGGAGCTGATAAAAACCGGCTCCTGCGACACCTGCGCCATGAGTGGCATCTGTGGCGCCAACGACAAAACCGTAATTCACACCATAAAAACCGATCGTAAGCTGGCGGTGGGAAACAAGGTGCGGGTTCAGGTATCACCGGGGATGCGGATATTCTCGTCCTTCATCATCTTCCTCTTCCCCATCCTCTCCATGGTATGTTTTTATCTGGGAGCCAAGCTCCTGGTCCACACATCCGAGAACATTGCCATCCTGCTTTCCTTCGTGGGCCTGTTGCTCAGCGGCATTGTGGTGTATGCTGTAGATAAAATTTTCGCAGATCGCATTTCTGTGAAAATCATCGAAAAGGTGTCTGCATGAAAATCCATCTCCATGACATGATCTTTTTTGGGTATCATGGCGTACAGCCCGAAGAGCGCAAGCTGGGTCAACGCTTCGTCGTGAATTTCACTCTCTATACAAACCCGGAATTAGACACCCGGATTCGGCGCTTGGAAGATACCGTGGACTACACCAAAGTCTATGAAATCATCCGGGGAATCTTGGAAACCAAAGAATATTATTTGCTGGAAAACTGCGCCAACGACATCAATCAGACGGTGATGGACGCCTTTCCCGAAATCCTTCGCGTGCGGGTGCGCATCAAAAAACCGTCGGTGCCGATAAACGGCTCATTGAGCAGCGTGGAAGTAGAGATGGAGCGACAGCGAACATGATAGCCTACCTTGGTTTGGGCTCCAATCTTCCTTCCCGCCACCAGCACCTTCGACGGGGTATTGCTTTTTTCCAGGATGCAGCCGATGTTGAAGTTTTGCGGCAAAGCAGTATCATCGAAACTCAACCCTATGGCCTGAAGAACCAACCGAAATTTCTCAATTGCGTTCTGGAAATTCAGACATCCTGCACACCGCAGCAGCTTCTGGCGCTATGCATGGATGCAGAAGCGTTTGAGCATCGGGAGCGCACTCAGCATTGGGGTCCCCGCACACTGGATTGCGACATTTTGCTTTTTGGCGGGGAAACAATTCACACCCCCACATTACACATACCCCATCCAGATCTACAAAACCGGATGTTCGTTCTGACATCTTTGCAAGAGCTCTGCCCTCAGCACATGCATCCTGAACAACATAAAACCATAGAAACCTTATATGAGGAATTGAGAATGAAACAGACCGCTGCAATTATTTTGGCTGCCGGCAAAGGCACCCGTATGAAATCCGATAAACCGAAAGTTGTTTTCCCTCTGGCAGGCAAACCCCTGATTCAGTGGGTGATAGACACCGCACTGCAGGTAGATTGTTCGGAAATTGTCTGCGTGGTGGGCTACAAAAAAGAGGTGGTTATCGATACCGTTTTGCCAGATGAGCGTATCGACTTTGTGGAGCAGATCGAGCAAAATGGCACAGGACACGCGGTAATGGTAACCCGGGATGCGATGGCTGATTTTGAGGGCACTGTATTCATCCTCTGTGGCGATGTACCCCTGCTCACCGCTGCCACATTGGAGAGGATGCGAGAACATCACCTGGCCACCGGCGCCCAATGTACCGTTCTCACCGCCATAATGGATGACCCTCTGCGGTACGGCCGCATCCTGCGAAATGAAGCGGGAAATGTGCAGGGCATCGTAGAATTTAAAGACGCAACCGAAGCCCAAAAGGAGATTAAAGAGATCAACACCGGCATTTACTGCTTTGATGCAGCCAGCCTCTTTGACGCATTAGACAGCGTCAACAACAGCAACAATCAAAAAGAATACTACCTCACAGATACGCTGGAAATTCTCAATAACAAAGGCAAACTGGTAACATCGGTAGTACTGGATGACATGGTTGAAGCTTCCGGCATAAATTCTCAGGAACAGCTCAAGCAGCTGGAAGAACACTATCTCGCCCGTATGAAAAAATAAACAGGAGGTTTTATGAGTGACATCCTCTACTCTCCCTGGCGATTGCAGTATGTGCTTTCCCAAAAGGATAAGCAGTGCATTTTTTGTGTGAAGCCATCGACAGAAGATGACCAAAAGCACCTGATCCTTCATCGGGATGCACACTGTTTTGTGATAATGAACACGTTTCCCTACAACAATGGTCACCTGATGGTGGTACCCTACCGCCACGTAAACAGCCTCACGCAGCTGAATGATGAAGAGATAGCCAATCTCTTTTGCACCCTGCGACTGTGCGAAGAAGTGATCCGCGAAACCTACGGTTGTGACGGACTGAATATGGGAATAAATGTAGGAAAGGCGGCCGGAGCCGGAATAGACGACCATCTTCATGTGCACATCGTTCCACGGTGGAATGGTGATGTAAATTTCATGTCGGCCATCGGCGGTACACGCACCATTCCAGAATCCTTTGAGCATGCTTATCAGCAGCTCAAAGAGCAGTTTGACACCCACAAGACATCCAAATAGTTTGGCGCCACTTTGATGAGAAAGATTGCTGTAATACTGATGTGCATGCTGATTTTGGCAGCAGGAGTTCTCTGGTGGCTCTTTACAACAGGAAAAGATGACGAAGTGGCCGACTACACCCCCATGCCCCGGATCAAGCTGGCGATTATCAATGGCTGTGGCTATCCGGGAATTGCCAGGGAAGTAAAGGATACACTGCTCCATGCCCCCGATGGTAATTTTGACATCATATCCTGGCGTAACGTAGATCGTAATATGTTTATCTATGACAAAACGGTGATTGTAATGAAGCATGATGAACCGAAAAAGTATGCATCCTTGCAGGAATATACCGGCATCAAACATCGCATTATATCGATAGATGAAAATGCTATCGAAGAATTTCAAATTATTTTAGGAAAAGATTATACCCAGTTTTTTTAAGGAATAGGAGAAGTATGGAACAGACACAAAGAGAGACATTAGAGCAAATCGTATCGTGGATTTTGGCTAAAAAAGGCGAAAATCTGGTAACCATCGACGTGAAGGAAAAATCGGATTTTGCCGACTTCCTGATAATTTGCCATGGCACCGCCGAATTGCATGTACGTGCGATTGGCCAACACATTATCGATATGGCCAAAGAGGCTGAACTCCATGTTTTACATTCTGAAGGAATGAAAAGCGGTTCCTGGGTTCTCATCGATTTTGGCGACATTATTGTGCACATTTTCACCGAAAAAACCCGTGACTATTACCGTTTGGAAGAGTTATGGAATGTAAATGCCGACAGCAAAAAAAAGTTTGAGTTGAGCCATGCTACGTCATAAAATTCGCGAAGATTTGCTGAGGCTCACCAAAAAGCTGGGAATTGCGTGTCCCAACGACTTCACCGTAGAAGTACCAAACAATCCTGATTTTGGGGATTATTCGTCGAATATTGCCCTCACCAATGCCAAGGCAAACCACACAAATCCGCGAAAACTTGCCGAAAAGATCACCGAAGCCCTCGGTAGCAGACGGGACTATAAATCGGCGGAAATCGCCGGTCCCGGCTTCATCAACCTGCGTCTGGCAAACAGCGTATATCATCATGCTCTGAGTAAGATACATGCCAAAGGCAAGAACTTCGGAAAATCTGACCATGGCAAAAAGCGCAAAGTGCTGCTGGAATTTGTCAGCGCAAACCCCACCGGACCACTGAATGTGGTGAGTGCCCGAGCTGCCGCCTATGGTGACACCCTCTACCGCATCATGCAATTTGTGGGTTATGAACCCTTTCGCGAATTTTATGTAAATGATGCAGGTAACCAGGTGGACATCCTGGCAGAATCCCTGGAAATGCGATATCGCGAATTACACGGTGAGATTATCAACGACTTCCCCCCCGAAGCGTATCACGGTGAATACATCAAAGAACTGGCAATAAAGCTGAACAATACGGACGGCTCCAAGCTTTTTCATATCGCCGAAAAAGATCGGCTGGAGCGGATGAAAGAATTTGCCCTGCGAGAAATCCATACCATGCAATTGGAAAGCCTCTTACGCTTTGATGTGGAATTTGACAACTGGATGTCTGAGAAAAAGCTCCGTCAGGAAGGCTCCATCGAAGAGGTGCTCAGTTACCTTGCAGAGGCTCACGTTACCTTTGAAAAAGACGATGCAATCTGGTTTCAATCTACCAAATATGGCGATGAAAAAGACCGGGTTCTGATGAAAGCCGACGGCACAATCACCTATTTTGTTCCCGATCTTGCCTACCATCTTACCAAATATCAACGGGGCTTCGACATCATCATAGACGTTTTGGGCCCAGACCATCATGGTTACGTACCCCGTCTTCGGGCTGGCATCGAGAGCCTGGGATACGATGTCAATAAGCTGGAAGTGGTCTATTTGCAGCACATCAACCTCTATCAGGATGGTGAGCTGGTGAAGATGTCTAAACGGGCCGGCCGTATAGTGAGCATGGACGACCTCTTCTTTGAGGTAGGCAAGGATGCAGCCCGCTATTTCTTCCTGGATCGCAAACCCAGCGCACATCTCAATTTCGACATGGAACTGGCGAAAAAGCAATCTGCAGAAAACCCGGTATTTTATGTTCAATACGCACACGCACGCATCAACAGCATCCAGAGAAAAGCGAAAAAAGCCAAAATCTCGTTGAAAAATTTCGATGAGAAAGCACTACGAAAACTGGATAAGCCCGAAGAACTGGCTTTGATAAAAAAGATGTTGCAACTGCCGGAATTATTAAAATCCATAGCCGACACCCGGGAGCCTCACCGCCTTTGCACGTACGTTCATGACCTTGCGGGAATGTTGCACAAATATTATGCCCGCTATAAAATAGTAGATGAAAACCACATAGCCCTTTCTGAAGCCCGGCTTTTCCTGCTGGTTTCGGTTAAAGGGGTAATTCGCCTCGTGCTGGGTTTATTGGGTATTTCGGCTCCGGAAAAAATGAAAAAGACCAAGAAAAAGCAGGCATGAGTAAGATAGTCATTATCTCTGATACCCATGGCAATCAGGCATTTCTACGGCAGGTTCTCAGCCGGGAAATGCCCTATACTCATCTTTTTCATCTGGGAGACAATTTTGGCGACCTGGATACCAATCCCGACTTACTGGAAGGCGTTACCTACGCCCACGTGCCGGGAATTTACCACCCGGGATATCGAAATCATACCATCTCTCCCACCCTCAATGTAACAGTGGAGGGATGGCATTTTACGCTGGTTCACGCTATCCAAGATGCCAGAAAACTTCCGGAATCCTGCGATTTTATCTGCTTTGGCCACACTCATAAGTGGTTTTTTAAACAGGAAGATAGCCACTATCTTCTCAATCCGGGACACCTAAAAGAGAGAATTAATCGTAACCAAATGGCATCATACTGCATTATTGTGGTAAGTGCGATGCAGGCCGACGTCACCTTTTACGGTCTCGACGGCAAAGCAATACATCATGATTGCATAGTAAAGAACAGGGAGGAAGCATGACGATAGAAGAAATCAATCGGCGGGTAATGGAAAAAAGTCAACTGATCGACCGCATCGAAGAAGAAGTAAGCAGGGTCGTAGTGGGTCAGAGCTACATGATCAAACGGATGCTTATCGGGCTTTTGGCAGATGGGCACATCCTTCTGGAAGGGGTTCCCGGCCTGGCAAAAACCCTCGCCGTAAACACTTTGGCGAATACAATAAAAGCCGATTTTAAGCGAGTGCAATTCACTCCAGACCTTTTGCCGGCCGACTTGGTAGGCACCTTGATATTTAATCAGAAAACCGGGGAATTCGTCCCCAAAAAAGGGCCTCTTTTTGCTCACTTTGTGTTGGCTGATGAGATAAACCGCGCACCGGCCAAAGTACAAAGTGCTCTGCTGGAAGCCATGCAGGAACGGCAGATCACCATCAGTGAAACCACCTATCCTCTGCCAAAGCCCTTTTTGGTTATGGCCACCCAAAACCCTCTGGAGCAGGAAGGAACCTATCCGCTCCCCGAAGCTCAGGTGGATCGTTTCATGCTGAAACTTCTGATAAATTACCCCACTCGCCAAGAAGAAAAGCTCATCCTCACCCGCATGGTGCGAGATGAAAAGATCGAGGTTTCTCCAGTGCTCACACCTACAGACATCCTTGAACTGCGGGAGCTGGTAAAAGACATCTACATGGAGGACAAAATAAATGAATACATCCTGGATCTGGTATTTGCCACCCGCAATCCCGAAAACTACTCCAAACTGGCAGACCTGAAAAACCTCATCGAATGCGGCGCTTCGCCACGGGCCACCATCTACCTGGCTCGAGCAGCAAAAGCCCACGCCTTCCTGGATCATCGGGGCTACGTAACTCCCGACGACATCAAGGCCATCGGTAGAGATGTGCTGCGCCATCGACTGATTCTTTCCTACGAAGCGGAAGCTGAGCAAATCACCCAAGAAGATATCGTTAGCAGACTCTTTGACGAAATAGAAGTTCCCTAGCCAAGGCGAGACAACTATGGAAGCAACGGATATCATCAAACGAATCCGTAAAATCGAGATAACCACCCGGAACCTCGTGAATGAGCTGTTTTCCGGAGAATACCACAGCCTCTTTAAAGGTCAAGGTCTCGAGTTTTCGGAAGTTCGCGAATATCAGGATGGCGACAGCTATCGGCAAATAGACTGGAATGTGTCGGCCCGCATGGGCGCTCCCTATATCAAGAAATTTGAAGAAACCCGGGAGCTCAACGTCTTTTTCCTTATAGATACCAGCGCTTCAACACTCTTCGGCACCCGCCACTATCTCAAGTCCGAGATGATCACTGAAATCGCCGGTGTCCTCTCCTTCTCTGCGCTGTCTAATAACGACAAAGTAGGGATGCTGCTCTTCACCGACCAGATAGAGACCTACATTCCCCCTCGAAAAGGGAAAAAAGCTGCACTGCGTCTGTTGCGAGACATCCTTTATCATCAGCCAAAGGGCACCGGAACCGACATCAACATGGCGGTGGAATACATTTACCGTCTCATCAAAAAGCGCAGCATAATCTTCGTGATCTCCGACTTTTTGGATAGCGATTATGAAAACAGCCTCAAGCTCTTGGCCAGGAAGCATGACGTCGTTGCCCTGCGGGTGATAGACAAAGCCGAAATGGAGCTTCCCAAAGCCGGTTTATTGCAATTCAGCGACCCTGAAACCGGAGAAAAACTCACTGTCAACACCTCATCAGAGAAGATTCGCACCCGTTACAGGGAATTGGCCCTCCAGCAACAAACCGCCTTGGAAGAGCGTTTCAAGCGCAACCAGATTGACCTGGTAACCATCCATACTGATGAATCTTATACCAAAGAACTGATGAAATTCTTTAAGTTACGCATAAAACGGAAAAACCGATGAAGAAAATGATCACCCTTCTCCTGCTTTTAGTTGGATGCATCCTGCTGGGAGCCCAGCAGATAGAATCTGAGCTGATCAAGCCCGATACCCTCTATGTGGGTACACCGATGCAACTCCTGGTATCGGTCACCTGTGCGCCGGGAGACAGCGTTTTGGTGCCTGAACCCGACGTGATGGACATCTTCGTCCCTACGGATGTGCAGGAAAACGAGCAGCTCACCGATACCGCCCAACTCACGCAGTTTCTCTACACCTTTCAACCCTTTGATGTGGGCACCTTTACCTTTCCCGCGCTCCCCTTTACGGTGCAACATCAGGGCACCCTCACCGAGCTCAAGACCAAACCCTTTGATGTAACTATTTATTCTGTTCTGCCAGACAGCGCCGGAGCTATCCGGGATATCGCACCTCCGGTGGCAGTGAAACTGGGCTGGTTGGATATCCTGCTTCCCTTCCTGCTCATTGCCCTCATCATCGCAGCAATTATTTTTATCAAGCGCAGGCGAGGCAGGGATACATCCGTGACAAAATCCCCGGTGCCCGAAGATACCCGCCCGGCATGGCGTATCGCCCTGGAAATGCTCTACCGGTTGCAGGATAAAAAACTGCTTTTCAATGGTGAATTCCTCGCTTTTCACTTTGAGCTTTCCATGATCTTACGCTTTTTCCTGGAACGACAGTTTCACTTTAATGCCATGGAAATGACGACGATGGAGATCAAAGAAAATCTGCCTATGAAAGATGTGCAAAAACGCCGGGATGTACTGGAAAAATTGCGCTGGTTTGATATGGTAAAATTTGCCAGATATGCGCCAACTATGGCCGACAGTGAAGATGCGATGGCATGGGTAGAATCCTTTTTAAAATCCTATGGATCTACACCCAAAACCACGGAGGCTAAGGATGCTTGAGTATGTAAATCCTCAATGGTTCTGGGCGCTGCTCCTTCTTATTCCGGTGATTTTGTATGAGATTTTTGTACGGCCAAACAAGCAGGTACACCTCAGCCATAGTCGCCTTGATTTGCTCAAACAGGCTGCGGGGTACAGTAACTTTTTGCGGTTTATCCCTCTGATTTTGCGGGTGTTGGCCATCCTGTTTCTGGTGATAGCTCTGGCACGTCCGCGGCTGGCACACAAGCAACAGCACATCACAGGCAAAGGCATCGATATCATGCTGGCCATCGATGTGAGCGGTAGTATGAAAGCCCTGGATTTCAAACCGGTAAATCGTCTGGAAGCAGCAAAAAAAGTGGCCAGAGATTTCATTGATAAACGGGTGAACGACCGCATCGGCTGCGTGATTTTCGCGGAAAATGCCTTTACCCAGTGCCCCCTCACCATTGATTACAACATCCTCATGAACATCATGGATCACATCCAGATAAATGAAGAAGCCAACGGCACATCCATCGGGCTGGGGTTGGCAACGGCAGTGGCGCGGCTCAAAGATTCCCCGGCCAAAACCAAGATCATCATCCTGATAACCGATGGCCGCAACAACTCCGGTGAGATAGATCCCTCCACAGCAGCCGATCTGGCTGTCGCCTACGGCATCAAGGTATATCCCATAGGTGTCGGAAGTCGCGGACTGGTGGATTTTCCGGTGCAAACCGCCTGGGGTATGCAAACCAAGCAAGTGCAGATAGACATCGACATGGATGCTTTGGATGCCATTGCCGAAGCAACCGGCACCAGGCACGCCCGACTGGCTACAAACACCGACGAATTGGAAGAGATTATCCAGACCATCGATAAGATGGAAAAGACCGAAATAAAGATAAAAAATTATTTCACCTACGACGAGCTTTTCCCCCGCTATCTGCTGCTGGCCCTTATATTTCTGGCATTGGAGCTGGGATTCAGGCTCTTCATTTTAAAATATTAATGAGGCACATATGAGATGGGAACATCCTTTATACCTGATTTTTCTGATAGCTATTCCACTCATGGGAGCTGTTGCTTCGGTTATCGCGCACCGACGCAAACAGCGGATGAGCGCCTTTGCCGAAACCCGCTTTTATGATTTTTTCATGCAGGAATTTTCCGCTTTTCATTGGGGACTCAGAAACGTGGTCTTTTTCCTGGCTCTGGTGTTTTTGATTATTGCCCTGGCTCAACCCCAATGGAATAAAGAAGTGCAGATCATGAAAAAGGAAGGCATCGACATCGTGGTTTGCGTGGACGTATCCAAAAGCATGGATGCGCAAGACATCAAACCCAGCCGCATCGATCGCGCCAAAGACCAGATCAGCCGCTTCATTGATGGATTGCGGGGAGACCGGATCGCCATCGTGGCCTTTGCAGGACGCAGCTTCGTGCAGTGCCCTCTCACCGATGACTACGGCGCTGCCAAGCTTTTCCTCAGTTTACTGGACACCGAAACCGTAACATCCTACGGCACGGATATCGGCGGCGCTCTGCGAACAGCGATGCCCCTATTTTCCGAAGCGGAAAAGCATAAGGTGATCATCGTGGTGAGTGATGGCGAAGATCTGGAGGAAAATGCTCTGAAAGTGACGGAAGAAAGCGTAAAACAGGGGGCTGTAATCTACACCCTGGGCGTAGGCACCCCTCAGGGTACCACCATCCCGATATTAGATAAACAGGGTAACACCGTCTATGCAAAAGACGATGATGGCAACATTGTATTCACCAAGCTGGATGTATCCACCCTCACTGATATCGCCCGCAAAGGGAACGGTCGATTCTACCCCATCACGCCACAGCAATCGGAGATTTTCGAAATCCTCAACACCATTAATCAGATAGAAAAGAAGAAATTCGACAGCAAAGAGTATCTGCGCTACAAAGAACAGTATGCCTGGTTCGCCGCTATCGCTTTGCTGATACTGTGCATCGAGTGGCTCATTGTTACCCGCCGCAAAACCACCTTGAGGAGAACAGTATGAGACGCACAATTCTGGGGCTTATCTGCATCCTGCCTGCCTTACTGATGGCACAACCTATGCAATATGGCAAGGCTCTGAACAATCTCAAAGGCATCCGGCACTACAAAAAAGGAGAGCTGGAGCCGGCGGAAAAAAACTTCAGTGAAAACGCCCTCACTCATCCCGATGACGGACGGCTGCACTTCAACCTGGGAAACGCCTATTACAAAGAGGGAAAATACGAACAAGCCGAAGCGGAATATCAGTTGGCCGCCAAAGACAAAAAATTCCCGGCGCAATCACAAATTCAGCACAACTTGGGAAACGTAAAATATCAGCAGCAGGATTTCAAAACCGCCGTTGAACATTATCGCAATGCCCTCATCGCCGATCCAAACAACCGAGAAGCCCGTTACAACTATGAATTGGCAGCAAAAAACTTGCAGCGTCAGCAAAACCAGCAGCAACAGCAAAACGATGATAACAAAAATAAAGACGACAAGGAGAAACAAAAGCAACAGCAGCAATCTGACGACCAGCAAAAACAGGATAAAGAAAAACAGCAGAAACAGGAACAACAGAAGCAGGAACAACAACAGAAACAGGATGCTCAACAAAAGCAGCAAAAACTGAAAAAAGACGAAGAGAAAAAAGATGCTGAGCAATTGCTGGAAGCTCTCTTGGCCAAAGAAAAAGAAGAGATGAAAGAAGAAAAGCGAAAGTTGAACGTTGACAAATCGAAATCCGGTAAATATTGGTAATTTCCTATAGAACGTGGATAGAGGAAATCATGAAGCAACGAATCATCATTCTTTGGATACTGCTCCTTGCCTGCTCAGTAGCCTTTGGCGCCGAGCTGGAGGTACAGTCATACGTCGATCGCACCACTGTGGGTTTAGATGATTATCTGAAATTCACCGTAGAAGTTACAGGATCTAAAGCGAACAAAGCTTCCATTCCCAGCCTCAGCGGTCTGAAGGGATTTCGGAATCTTGGCGCCTCCACATCGTCATCATCCAGCTACTCGGTGGTAAATGGCAAAATGACATCCAGTGTTTCCGCCAGTACCACCTTCACATTACAACCTCTGGCTACGGGAGAGCAGATTTTACCGCCGGTGAGTGTGCAATTCAAAGGCAAAACCTACACCACCAAACCAATTCGCATCAAGGTAAAGGAAGGGAGCACAGAACCGGCTCCACCGGTTTCTCAGCAGATGCAGCAAAGGGGAAGCACCCATCAATCCTCGGATAAGTTAGCAGATAATATGTTCATTATCGCCGATGTTTCACAAAAATCGGTGTATAAATCTCAGCCCATCACGGTAGATTTTTACCTCTATACCAAGTATGATGTGCGCAATCTTTCTTTTGGTGAAGAGTCTTCTTACAGCGGTTTTTGGAAGGAAATCACCTATACTCCCGACCATATTAATTTCCGCCGCACCACCTATGATGGCCAACTTTTCAATGTGATGCGGCTGCGCAGCATTACCCTGCTTCCAACCCGCAGTGGAGAACTATCCATTCCTCCTCTGGAGATGCTGATAGACGTAACCGTGCCAGCCCGCAGTTTCTTTGATTTTGGCTCCACCAAACGTTACACCATCCGCAGTAAAAAAATACCTATAAAAGTGCGGGACATCCCTCTGGAAGGAAGACCGGAAAGCTACAGCGGCGCAGTGGGTTCGTTCACCATAAAAAGTGAAATCAGTGATACTCAAGTGAAATCCGGGGAATCCCTTACCTATACCATCACCATATCGGGTAGTGGAAATTTCAGCAATATCGAGCCGCCGGCTATGCCGGATGTTAATCATCTGCGCTTTGTTGAGCCGGAAATAACCAACGACGTTTCCAGCGGAGGCGTGAAGGGTAGCAAAGTCATCCGTTCTCTGGTGATTCCGGAAGAGCAGGGAACCTACACCATCCCAGCCCTGAGTTTTGCCTATTTCGATCCTCAGCAAAAAGCCTATAAAGTTCTCAAAACTGCTACTCACACCATCAATGTGGACAAGGGTGAAACCCTCTACATCCCATCAGCCGGAGCTCAAAACGTGGTTCACATAGAAGGCGCAGACATCGGTTTTATTCAGATTCCCGACACGGTAACGTCTTTTCATCTTTACTTTGATGCAGCAGGATTCTGGCTCATCTGGCTTATTTTGGCTCTGTGCATTCCGGCAGCTGTGATCTTTGCAAAAGAGCAGGAAAAATTGCGTGGAAACCTGCATTATCAGCGGAAGCGCCTGGCTACACGCATCCTGAAGAAATACCTGAAACAGGCCACCGAATACGCACAAAACAAAGACAGTGCCTTTTACACCGCCGCTCAAACCGGACTTCTTACCTACCTTGCCGATGTGTTACACATAGCCCGCGGCAGTACCGCAGACGCAGTTTTGCTTGAGCTGAAAAGCCGTATCGATTCAGCAACGCTGTATCAGCGCACCAGTAGCATGATAGAGCGTTGCAACCAGGCGCGCTTCATGCCGGGAGGCTTTGCCAGCGAAAACATCCCTCGGGATTTTGAATTGCTGAAGGAAATCATGGCCGACATCGCCAAACTGAAATTGTGAGGAAATCATGCGGAAATTAATGATCATCTTTACCCTGATACTCCCGCTTCTGGTGGGAGCCAACTCAACCATAGACGCCGCTTTTCAGCGGGGTGTAACGGCCTACGAGAACCAGGAATATCAAGAGGCTCTGGATATATTTTTACAGATTCAGGAGCAGGGCATCACCAATGCTGATGTGGCCTACAACATAGGTAACTGCTATTTTCGTCTGCAAAATATCGGCCTGGCAATTCTCTACTACAAGCGTGCCCTCCGCATCAATCCGGCCCACGGCCCTGCAGAGAAAAACCTCCGTTACGCCATGGAACTCACCGTGGATAAACAGCACCCCGCTACTGAGGATGCCTTCAGTAGCACCGTGTCGCGGTCTTTCAATCGCATCCCGGCAAATGCCCTGGCTATCGCTGCGTTGATACTTTTTGCGTTGATCGTTATCACCCTGTGCGCAATGATCATTTTTTGGCGGGGGCGTGAAAAATCGCTGCCCACCTTTATCCTCACCATCATCATCGTTTTCTGGATAATCGCTCTCTTTGGGGCCAATCTCAAGTGGCGGCAGTTTCATCATGATCCCACAGCGGTCATTATCGCTGACACAGTAATGGGCTATAGTGGCCCAAATGCAGAATACACACGGGTTTTCACCATTCACGAAGGAATGATCTGCCAGATTGAACGGCAAGAAGAAGGCTGGAGTTTGATCAAATTGTCCAATGGCCTGGGAGGCTGGGTAGAGAACACAACATTTGCAAAGGTGCGTTAATATGAAAGAGATGCTCACGGTTCCAAATCTTTTGGGATTCGCCAGAATTTTGTTAGCTCCGGTCATTTTCTGGATGCTGATAACCGGAAATGATGCAACTTTTTATGTCATGGGAGCAGCTCTATTTACCGACCTTCTGGACGGCCTGCTGGCCCGGCTTTTGCACCAGATCACCAACTT
>Ga0190304_1000440_pt1 | contig 19578 bp, 17 predicted proteins | sample 48700712_MG_FD_161670 | JGI IMG/M metagenome (GOLD analysis project Ga0190304, IMG submission 161670) | Hydrothermal vent sediment bacterial communities from Southern Trench, Guaymas Basin, Mexico - 4870-07-1--2_MG | ecosystem: Environmental > Aquatic > Marine > Hydrothermal vents > Sediment ...
CCTCATTCTTTAGCCAATATCGATAAAGGAAAAGAAATCTTAGGATATAATCCTCAGTATGATATTAGAAAAGGACTAGAGAATGCTTGTGGGTGGTATTGGGAGAATTTAAAATAATTTAGTATGAAAGGAATAGTTTTAGCGGGAGGTAGTGGAACAAGATTATATCCTATTACTAAAGGAGTATCGAAACAATTACTTCCAATATACGATAAACCAATGATATATTATCCATTATCTGTATTAATGTTAGCAGGTATTAGAGAAATATTAATAATTTCTACACCTGAAGATTTACCTGGTTTTGAAAGACTATTAGGAGATGGTAGTGATATTGGTGTTAATTTAACTTATGCAGAACAACCGTCTCCTGATGGATTAGCTCAAGCATTTATTATTGGTGAAGATTTTATCGGAGATGATGATGTTTGTTTAGTATTGGGGGACAACATTTTTTATGGGCAAAGTTTTGGTTCTATTCTTAATGAATCAGTTCGATTAGTTGAAGAAGAAAAGAAATCAACTGTTTTTGGATATTATGTTAAAGATCCGCAAAGATATGGTGTTGCGGAATTTGATGATAATGAAAATGTAATTAGTATAGAAGAAAAACCTGATAGTCCAAAATCGAATTATGCAGTTGTAGGATTATATTTTTATCCCAATTCTGTTGTTAATATTGCTAAAAATATTAAGCCATCGGATAGAGGAGAATTGGAAATTACAACAGTTAACCAAGAATATTTATCTCAAAATAGTTTGAAAATTAAATTGCTTGGACGCGGATTTGCTTGGTTAGATACAGGGACTCACGATTCTTTGTCAGAAGCATCTAATTTTATTGAAACTATTGAAAAAAGGCAAGGATTAAAAATTGCTTGTTTAGAAGAAATTGCTTTTAAAATGGGATATATTAATCGAAAGCAATTGTTACAACTTGCAGAGCCTTTAAAAAAGAATCAATACGGACAATATTTAATTGATATAGCTAAGTAATGAATTTTATAAAAACAGAAATTCCTGAAGTTGTTGTTATTGAGCCAACAGTATTTGGAGATGAGAGAGGTTATTTTTTTGAATCATTTTCGAAAAAACAATTTGATGATAATATTATAGAAACTGAGTTTGTACAAGATAATGAATCGAAATCGAGTTATGGAGTATTGCGAGGACTGCATTATCAGTTGCCTCCTTTTGCACAGTCTAAACTTGTGCGAGTAATAGAAGGTAAAGTTTTGGATGTTGCTGTAGATATACGTAAAGGTTCTCCTACATTTAGTAAGTATATTGCCGTAGAGTTATCATCCGACAATAAAAAACAAATGTTTATTCCGCGTGGTTTCGCTCATGGTTTTGTTGTGTTAAGCGATAAAGCTATTTTTGCTTATAAAGTAGATAATATTTATAATCGTGATTCTGAGGGTTCTTTTAAATATAATGATACTGAATTAAACATCGATTGGAAAATTAAATCTGAAAATATTCAGTTATCGCAAAAAGATAAAGAAGCTATAGATTTTAAAGCTGCTGTTTTGTTTAATTATAATGAAAAATTGTATTAATGCAGAATTTTAATATTCTTATTACTGGTGCTAATGGTCAATTAGGCTCTGAATTTAGAGAGATTGCTAAAATTCAAAGTTTGCACACTTTCTTTTTTACTGATGTAGATGATTTAGATATTACAGATTTTATTGCTGTTAATAAATATATTATTGAAAATAATATTGACATAATAGTTAACTGTGCTGCTTATACTGCTGTTGATAAAGCTGAAGAAGAAGTAGAGATTGCAGAAAATATTAATGTATTAGGTCCTGAAATATTAGCAAAATCTGCTAATATAAATTCTTGTAAACTAGTACATATTTCTACCGATTATGTTTTTGATGGAAGTAAAAATATGCCATATACAGAAGATGACATTGAAAAACCAATTGGAGTGTATGGAGCTACCAAGTACAAAGGAGAGCAAGCTGTAATTGCTATAAATGCAGAGGCTGTAGTTATTCGAACTTCGTGGCTATATTCTTCTTTTGGGAATAATTTTGTTAAAACCATGTTGAAATTTGGTAAAGAAAGAGAATCTGTAAATGTAATCTGCGATCAAGTGGGAACGCCGACTTATGCTAAAGACTTAGCTGTTGCAATTTTAAAAATCTTAGATTCAGGTAATAAAATTAATAGAAAGCGTTCAGTATATCATTTTTCGAATCAAGGAGTGATATCATGGTATGATTTTGCTGTTAATATAATGGAGCTTGCTAAACTTGATTGTAAAGTAAATGCAATCGAAACAAAAGATTATCCATCAAAAGTTGTACGACCTTTTTATTCTGTATTAAATAAAGCAAATATGATTAAGGATTTTAATTTAGAAATTCCATATTGGAAAGAATCTTTAAAAGATTGCATTAATAAACTAAATAATTAAATATATGAAATCTATTTTAGTAACCGGTGGAGCAGGATTTATTGGAGCTAATTTTGTCCCTTATTTTATCAAGAAATATCCTGAATACCATATAATAAATCTTGATTTGCTTACTTATGCAGGTAATTTATCTAATTTGAAAGAAATAGAAGATAATAAAAGATATACTTTTGTAAAAGGAAATATTTGTAATAGAGAATTAATTGAATTTTTATTTGAAACATATGATATACGCGGAGTTATTCACTTTGCAGCAGAAAGCCATGTTGATAATTCAATTTCAGGTCCCGAAGTGTTTATTAAAACTAATATTAATGGAACATTTACTTTATTAGATGTAGCTAGAAAATTTTGGATGAACTCACCTTTTGAATTTAAAAAAGGATATGAGAATTGTAGGTTTCATCATATATCAACCGATGAAGTGTATGGAACTTTGGGGAAAACTGGTTTGTTTGAAGAAACTACGCCATATTCACCTAATTCTCCATATTCAGCTGCAAAAGCATCTTCTGATTTTATTGTAAGGGCATATCATCACACCTATGGAATGAATGTTACAACCAGTAATTGTTCTAATAATTATGGTCCAAAACAACATAATGAGAAATTAATACCTGTAATTATTCGCAAAGCATTACAAGGAGAAGATATCCCAATTTATGGGGATGGTAAAAATATACGAGATTGGTTATATGTGTTAGATCATTGTAAAGGTATTGATATTGTATTTCATAAAGGAATTGCTGGTGAGACGTATAATATTGGTGGCAGAAACGAAAAAACTAATTTAGAAATAGTAAATCATATTTGTGAGTATTTAGATAATAAAAATGCAAAGCCATCTGGTTCATATAAAGATCAAATTACTTTTGTAGAGGATAGGGCAGGTCATGATAGAAGATATGCAATTGATGCAAGTAAAATAGAAAATGAATTAGATTGGAAAGCCGATGAAGATTTTGTAAGTGGAATTGAAAAAACAATAAATTGGTATGTATAAGTAAATTTCTTTTGTAAAATTCTAGGTTTAAAATAATATACATAAAGAAAATAGGTATAAATAAATTTATAAAATCATAGTAATAACTACAAACATCTATAAAAATTAGTTTGCTGATATTTTTAATTTTAAAAATTAATGAGTTTAAGAAATGATATATTAAAAGTTAGTGGATCTAATATAGTTGTTCTTCTTTCTAGTATTATAAATGGATTTGTTTTACCTGCAGTCCTTTCAATAGATGATTATTCAAAACTAAAAACGTATACATTATATGCAAGTTTCATTGGATTTCTTCATTTAGGATTCGTTGACGGAATAAATATTAAATATGGTGGCAAGGTTATAGATGATGTATCATCAAAAGAATTTAATTATTTTCATAATTTTTTTGTAGTATTTCAATTTCTGATTGTTTTATTTGTTTTTACAATAGGTATAATTAATAAAAACACAATATTAATTTTTATTGGATTAACAATTCTACCATTAAATTTAAAATCATTATTTCTTTTTTTCTATCAAGCTATAGGAAATTTTAAATTGTATTCTCAGTTAGCAATTATTGCTCCATTAGTTAGTATATTTATAACTTTATTACTTGTTTTGCTTAAAGTTACGACTTACGAATATTATATATTGGCTAGTATTATAGGATATGTTCTTGCAGTTGTTTATATAGAGAATAAAATAAAAATAGTAAAGTTATCTTTTAATTTGCCAACTTTTAAGAATGGCAGATTTATGCTAAGAACAATATTTTACTCTGGTTTTTTTATAATGCTGGGAAATACTTTATTTGTTATATTTTTTAATATAGGAAGATGGATGTCGAAGTTGTTTATGTCAAATGTTGATTTTGCAATTTATTCTTTTGGTATGTCTTTAATTGGTTTTATAACAATTTTTATTAATGCTGTTACTCAATCTTTTTATCCTCACTTATCGAGAAATTATACTGATGAATTAATATCAAGATATAGAAACTTATTTCTTGTGATTGGAAGCTTTTCTATAATTGGATATTTTTTTATTGTTGTAATTGTTGAAAATTTTATTTCGAAGTATAATGAATCTTTAATTCTTACTGGTATATTAATAACTACTATTCCTGGGGTTTTAATAGTGAAATCTTTATATGTAAATCTTTATAAAGTATTAAAAAAGGAACGACAATTTCTGTTTGATATATCAAAAATGCTCTTAATAGCAATATTGCTTAGTGCAATAATTTTTTATTTTAATAGAAATACTATAAGTATTGCAATATCAGCAGTTATTTCAATTTATTTGTGGATTATATTTCCTCCTTCCTTTATAAGAATTTCAATAAAGGAAAGAATTAGGGAATTTTGTTATCTCTGTTTAATAATTGGAGGATTTATTATAATTATAATGTTAGATATAGTTATGTCAATACAAATATTAATTACAATTCTATTAATATTTGTTATAAATTTTATTTTTTATAAAAGAGTTATAAATGAATTAATTGCTCGATTAAGGAATACTATGAAAAAGATTTTTTAATATAAATTTTGAAAGAAATTATTCCATGATATATTTAATTATAATAGTTTTATTAGTGTTTTTTTCTTTTATATATGATTTTTCGAATTTAAAAGGGGGCGAAAAACTATTCTATAATTTAATGTGGTTTATTTTTGTCTTACTTTTTGGTTTAAGATACAGAGTAGGCGGAGATACTATTAATTATATGATTGTTTATGATTCAATGCCTACTATTAGTGAACTAATTAAACATGGATTTAGAATAGGAAAGCTTCAACCTCTATGGCAAATATTATGTGCATTTGCAAAATCAATTCATCCCGATTTTGTGGTCTTGCAAATTATTCATGCTATAATTGTGAATACAATTATATTTAAATTTATAAAAGCAAACACAAAATATTACTTTACAGGAATTTTACTATATTTTCTATATTATAGTTTTTATTTTAATGTTGAAATTCTTAGAGAGTCATTGGCCATTTCATTTTTTCTTTTAAGTTTAAATTCTTTCTTAAGAAAAAAATGGTTTATCTATTATATTTGGGTTACTATTTCCTTTTTATTCCATTATTCAGCTATAATATTGTTTGTAATACCATTGTTTCATTCTTTAAAGCTGAATAGAAAAACTTTTATCTTACTAATAAGTTATTTTGTCTTTGGTCTTATTATTTCAAAATATTTTGTAATGATTTTGGATTCTTTTCATAGTGGAGATGGCATAATTGATAGTATAAGAACTTATTTAGATTATAAATTTACAATATTTGGTGTCATTTCTGTTTTGTTATTGTACATAGTGTTACCAAGTTCTGTATATTATTTATCAAAAAAAATATTTAAAATAGAATCAAAATATTATGTATTTCTTGGGTTTTATGTAGTTGTTGGATGCTCAATAAGTTACTTTTCTATATTTTTTAGATTTGTTAATTATTTTACACCAATTCTTTGTCTGTTTATTACTGAAATCTTACATTTGTTATTTAGGCAAAAAGGGATATTACGTTTGAGGCTTCTTGTTACAATGATATTATTTTTAATGATATCGAGTGTTTTTATGAAACGTTATTTTACTGATACAAGTGAATTTGCAAATGGAACAAGATGGTATTCCCGTTGGTATCCATATGTTTCGGTATTTAATAAGAAACTAGATATTGATAGAGAAAGATTACAAGAAGGTATAAAAAATAAAGAATTATAGAAAGATGAGTAAATTAAATATAGCATATGCATGCAATGAAGCTTATATTTCTCATACAGGAATATCTATGTTGTCGTTATTTGATAATAATAAGAGTTTTGATGAAATAAGTGTTTATTTTATTGCAAAAGATGTTTCAGATGAATCTATTTTGTTGCTAAAGGATATAGCTACAAAGTATCATAGAAATTTTATTGTTATTCCTTTTGAAAGTATAACTCAAAGATTAGAAATTAATACTTTAGGACGTCATATTGAGACTATATATGCAAAATTATTTTTTGCTCAGATTGAAGAAATAGATAAAATTTTATATATAGATAGTGATACTATTATTAATGATTCATTAGTAGAATTGTGGAATATTGATATTTCAGATTATTTGGTTGCAGGTGTAGAAACATATACTGTAGATGCAAAGGTAAAACTAGGCCTTAGTAGTAAAGATAATTTTATTAATGATGGTGTTGTATTATTAAATTTAAAACAGTTTAGAAAACTTAATATAGAAGATGAGTTTGTTAGAAGAATAGCTTATTTTAATGGGAATCCTCCTGTATTAAGCGAAGGAATTATAAATTTTGTATGTAAGGGGAAAATTTTATCCATACATCCAAGATATAATCTTTTGAGTGGTTTGTTTAAATATAAGAAGAATATTTTTTCGAATATGAACAATTATTATTCCAAAGAAACAATAAAAGATGCTATAAAGAAACCTGTTATTATTCATTATTTATCGGCTTTTTATAATCGACCTTGGGATTTAGATTGCACACATCCTTTAAAAGAAAAGTATATGTATTATAAATCCTTGTCGTATTGGAAGGATTTGCCTTTTAAAGATGGAAAATTAAGTTTTCGTTTGAGAGTGATTAAAATATTGTATAATATTTTCCCTAATACATTATTAAATTATTTTAGATATTTATTAAAAAAAAGAAATTAATCTTTATTTATAGTTTTATGTTCAAAAATAAAATACTTTTAATTACAGGTGGAACTGGTTCGTTTGGTAATGCTGTACTGAATAGATTTTTAAATACAGATATTAAAGAAATCAGAATTTTTTCTCGTGATGAGAAAAAACAAGATGATATGCGGAATAAATTTAAGAATTCTAAACTTAAGTTTTATATCGGAGATGTACGAAATTATGATAGTATAGAAAATGCTATGCGTGGTGTTGATTATTTATTTCATGCAGCAGCACTTAAACAAGTGCCTTCTTGTGAATTTTTTCCTTTAGAAGCAACTCAAACTAATGTTATTGGTACCGGAAATGTTATTCGTGCGGCTGTAAAAAGTAAAGTAAAGAATGTAGTTTGTTTAAGTACAGATAAGGCTGCCTATCCAATTAATGCTATGGGAATTTCTAAGGCATTAATGGAGAAAGTAATAGTTGCAGAATCGAGAAATGTACCCGAAGAAGAAACAACAATTTGTTGTACTCGTTATGGAAATGTTATGGCTTCCAGAGGTTCTGTAATACCTCTTTTTATAAATCAAATTAAAACAGGACAAGATTTAACAATTACTGATCCTAAAATGACTCGTTATCTTATGTCGTTGGATGAAGCTGTAGATTTGGTTTTGTTTGCTTTTAAAAATGGAAAACAAGGTGATTTATTTGTACAAAAAGCTCCGGCTTCAACAATTGAAGATTTAGCTAATGCAGTTAAAAGCATAATGAATTCCGATTCCAAAATTAGAATTATAGGAACACGTCATGGAGAAAAATTGTACGAAACACTTTGTACTCGAGAAGAAATGATGAGAGCTGAAGATATGGGAGAGTTCTACCGTATTCCTGCTGATAATAGAGATTTAAATTATGGTAAGTATTTTACAAAAGGAGATGTTGTAACATCAGCATTGGAAGATTATAATTCGCATAATACCAGACAATTATCGATAGATGAAATTAAGAAAAAGCTACTTTCTTTGGAATATATTCAAAGCGAACTAGAAAAATAAAAGTATAATAATAAGTAATTATTTGTGAACAATAAAAAATAGAAAATTGTAATTTATTGTTTAAAAATAATTTGAAATATAAAATGTAGGTAAAAAATATTTGCTAATGATTAATGTGGGAATAACAGGACAGACAGGTTTTATTGGCTCTCATCTTTTTAACCAATTAAATCTTTATCCCGAAGAATTTAAAACAATAGAGTTTAAGGATATTTATTTTGCTAACCCTAATCAATTAAAAGAGTGGGTAAAAAAGTGTGATGTAATTGTTCATTTAGCAGCAATGAATCGTCATAATAATCCTGAAGAATTATATAAAACTAATATTAATTTAGTAAATAACTTAGTAGAGGCAATGAAAAAATGTGATTCGAAAGCACATTTAATCTTTTCATCTTCAACACAGGAAAATAGAGATAATTTTTATGGCAAATCTAAAAAAGAAGGAAGAGAAATATTATACAATTTTTCTGTTGAAAATAATTCTATTTTTTCAGGTCTAGTTATACCAAACGTTTATGGTCCATTTGGTAATCCATATTATAATTCTTTTATTGCAACTTTTTCTTATCAATTAACTCACAACGAACAGCCGGTAATTGCTGTGGACGGTAATGTAAAATTAATTTATGTAGGAAATCTTTGTAGATTTATTATAAATAGAATAAGGGAATGTAATAAAAGAGAAAAAGATGTAACAATGAAGTCTGTTGCTGTTCCTCACGATTTTGAGAAGAAAGTTTCTGAAATATTAAATTTATTAGAAAGATATAAGGAGCAGTATTATCACGATAGTATAATTCCCAAATTGAATAATATAGATGAGATAAATCTTTTCAATACCTTTCGAGCATATATGGAACACGAAAACAGGTATCCGGTTAAACTTACTAAACATACCGATTCTAGAGGTTCATTTGTCGAAACAATTCGTTTAGGTGTAGGCGGGCAAGTATCGTTTTCTACTACAGTACCTGGAATAACAAGAGGAAATCATTATCATACTCGAAAAATAGAACGATTTACTGTAATTAAGGGTAAAGCATTAATTCAGCTAAGAAGAATTGGTAGTAAAGAAATTTTGAATTTCGAATTAGACGGTAATGAACCATCATTTGTTGATATGCCAATTTGGTATACTCACAATATAAAGAATATTGGCGATGAAGAGTTGTATACTATTTTTTGGATAAATGAACAGTTTAATCCGGAAGATTCTGATACCTATTTTGAGAAGTGTAAAACGAAATAAAATGAAAAAGCTTAAAGTTATTACTGTTGTAGGCACGCGTCCCGAAATTATAAGATTATCGCGAGTACTCTTAAAATTAGATGAGACAAAAAGTATTGAGCATATTTTGGTTCATACAGGACAAAATTATGATTATGAATTAAATGAAGTTTTTTTTAAAGATTTAGGATTACGTAAACCTGATTATTTTTTGAATGCTGCCGGAGGTAATGCTACAACAACTGCAGGACAAATTTTAATTAACATTGACCCTGTTTTAGAAGATGTTAATCCGGATGCTTTTTTAGTTCTTGGTGATACAAATTCTTGTTTGGGAGCTATAGCTGCAAAAAAAAGAAAAATTCCTATTTTTCATATGGAAGCCGGAAATCGTTGCTTCGATCAAAGAGTTCCTGAAGAAACCAATAGAAAAATAGTTGACCATATAAGTGATATTAATCTTACGTATAGCGATATTGCCAGAGAGTACTTATTACGTGAAGGTCTTTCTGCTGATAGAATAATAAAAACAGGGTCTCCGATTTATGAAGTGCTTCAAGCTTACAGCAAACAAATTGATGCTTCAGATATTCTTTCTAAATTGGGTTTGAAGAAAGGTAATTTTTTTGTGGTTTCGGCACATCGCGAAGAAAATATCAATTCTGAGAATTTTATTAAATTGGTAGAAATGTTGAATACAATTGCAGAGACTTATGCTTTACCTGTTATTGTATCGACACATCCTCGTACTAGAAATAAAATTAATGAAACAGGAGTTAAATTTAATTCTTTAATTCGATTAATGAAACCTCTAGGTTTTCATGATTATAATCATTTACAGAAGAATGCAAAAGCTGTTTTGTCTGATAGTGGAACGATATCAGAAGAATCGTCAATTATGAATTTCCCGGCTTTGAATATTCGTGAAGCACACGAACGCCCCGAAGCTATGGAAGAAGCTTCGGTTATGATGGTAGGAATGAATATAGAAAGAATTATGCAGGCATTATCAATACTAGATATTCAAAAAACCGGAGAAGATAGGACTTTGCGCCAAGTTTGTGATTATTCAATGCCAAATGTTTCTGATAAAGTAGTTCGTATTATTCTTTCTTATACCGATTATGTAAATCGAGTAGTTTGGTCGGAATAAATTGTAAAAAATCAAACACAGAATGGAGAAAAAGTATATAATTTATGTAGGTGGATTTATTTTGCCAGATGGGAATGCTGCCGCTCATAGGGTACTGGCAAATGCTAAGATATTAAGAAACTTAGGTTATGAAGTTGTTTTCTTAGGAAATCAAAAATTAAATGTATTGAAAACTCATGATTTAATTTTGAATGAAAAAATTGTTGATGGGTTTAAATCTTACACTATCATTTATCCAACTTCATTTAAAAGCTGGATACATCATTTATATTCTATTAAAGAATTGAAAAAAATAATAAAACATATAGGAAGTACTAATGTATATGGTATAATTGCCTATAATTATCAGGCTTTGGCTTTAAAAAACTTAGTGCAATTATGTAAGAAGTCTAAAATTAAACTTATTGCAGATTGTACCGAATGGCAGGTAGTTAAACGAAAAAGTATTTTGATTTCTTGGATAAAAAATATGGATACTTTTTATAGAATGAAAATTCTGCATAAAAAACTTGACGGATTAATTGCTATAAGTTCTTATTTATTTGATTATTATAAATTACGAATGAAAAATGTTTTATTGTTACCGCCTCTTGTTGACTTAAATGATGATAAATGGAAAAACAAAACACAAAACATAGACAAAAAATGCAAACTAATTTATGCAGGAAGTCCGGGAACAGGAAGTAAAGATAGAGTAGATAAAGTATTAAAGGCTTTATCAAAAATAAAATATCAAAATCCAATAAGTTTTATGCTTACCATAGTTGGAATTACAAAAGAACAATATATAAATAATTTTGGTAACGATTCTTTACCTACAAATCTTGAAGAAGAATTAATCTTTAAGGGGAGAATATCGCATGCAGATACAATAAAAGCTACACAAAATTCTGATTTTACAATATTCTTACGTGATAACAATCTAATAACCATGGCAGGTTTTCCTACAAAATTTGTGGAATCTATATCCTGTGGAATACCTGTTCTTACAAATTCATCAAGTAATATAATAGATTATCTCGAGAAAGGATCTTTTGGGTTTTTATTAGATATATCTTCAGAAAATTTGCTTGTTGATTCTTTGTATAAAGCTATTAGTCAATCGCAGGAAGAAGTAAATGAAATGAAAAAACAATGTGAGTTATCTAATCTTTTTGATTACCATTCATATCAAAATGACATGCATAATTTTATGAATCAACTTAGTTATTCGTAAAAAGTAATTTAATCATAGATATAATCTATTATAAATGAAAAAATTATATGATAATATTGTTTAATAAAATTTGAAAATAAAAATAATGACAAATCATATAAAATTAGTAAGAATAACGACTATTTCACGTTCTTTAAGTGGTTTACTTAAAGGTCAATTTAGTTTTATGTCTCAGTATTTTGATGTAATTGCTATTTCTGGTGGAGGTATTGAACTAGAAAAAGTAAGAAAAGAAGAGGGAGTAAGAGTCGCAAGTGTTAAAATGGAAAGAGATATATCTTTAATTAGAGATTTTATATCATTAATAAATTTAATTAAATTATTTTTAAAGGAAAAGCCCGAAATTGTGCATACTCATACTCCTAAAGCAGGTCTTTTAGGAATGATTGCAGCTTGGTGTGTTAGGGTTCCTGTAAGAATACACACTGTAGCAGGTCTTCCGTTGATGGAAAAATCTGGTTTTAAAAAAAGAATTTTAAACTTAATGGAGAAAATAACCTATAAATGTGCACATAAGGTATATCCAAATTCATTAGGACTTAAAAAATACATTCTTGAGAATAATTTAACAAAAGGCAATAAGCTGCAGGTTATTGGGAATGGTAGTTCAAATGGAATTAATTTATCGTATTATGATTCTAATCGTATTTCAGATGAATTAGCAAATAACACACGACGTAATTTGGGTATTGCTCCTGATGATTTTATTTTTATTTATATTGGACGAGTTGTAAAGGATAAAGGTGTTGAAGAATTAATTACTGCTTTTAAAAAGCTAAGCGATGAATATTCTCATATAAAATTGCTTATTTTGGGGAAATATGAAGAAGAGTTAGACCCAGTTTCTGATTATGTGAAAGATACTATTAATACCAATGAAAATATAATTTTTACAGGATTTCAAGCAGATATAAGACCTTTTTTAAAAGTTGCTACTGTATTAGTTCATCCAAGTTATAGAGAAGGGTTTCCTAATGTGGTTATGCAAGCCGGAGCAATGAACATTCCAAGTATTGTTACTGATATTAATGGAAGTAATGAAATAATAAAAGATAAAGTAAATGGTTTTATTATTCCACTAAAGAATGAACTAGCTCTTTTTGAAAAGATGAAATATTTATATAAAAATCAAGATATTTTGTTTAACTTAAAAAGTTGTTGTAGAGAAATGATTGCAAACAGATATGAACAATCGTTTGTTTGGAATGAAATTTTGAAAGAGTATAAGGCTTTTGAAGAATTATTAGATTAGTATTTATTTAATATTGTATTAGTAGATGATAGAAAAGTTATTAATGTATATTAAACATCATTTTAGTGTAATATGGAGTTTGATTGATTTTGCGAATCGTGCTATTTTGGATTTATTTTATCGTAAAAAAATAAAATTAGTAAAAAAACAATATTCTGAATTGTGCAATATTGGAGTCTTTTCGTTTAAATTATTAACACCTGATGATGTTGATAGTTTAAAAAAATTATTTCTTAGCATGAATAAAGAATATCTAAAATATTTTAAGCCACATAAAACAGATCGGAAATCTTTAAGTAAGATTATTAATAATAAAAGTTTTATTCCTTTAGGATTTTTTTATAAGGAAGAGTTAATAGGTTATTTTTTCTTAAGATTGTTCTGTAATAAAAGGGCATTTATTGGCAGATTAGTTTCTGAAAAATATAAAGGTAAAGGGATTGCAAAGAAAATGGCTGAGGTTTTGTATCAAATTTCTGATATAATAGGATTTAATGTGTATTCTACAATATCGAAAAATAATATTGCTTCATTAAAGTCTCATGCATCAGTTAGAGAATACACTATAATTAAAAAGTTGCCTAACGATTATTTATTAATAAAATTTGACAATAATGAAGTTGCTATTTGACAAAATTATTTCTTTTTTTGGTTTAATAATATTGTTTCCGGTATTTTTAATGATTAGCGTTTTAATAAAAATTAGAATGCCGGGATCGGTTTTATTTAAACAAAAGCGGGTAGGGCAATATGGTAAATTATTTACTGTTTATAAATTTAGGTCTATGTCTGCTAATCATGGAGGAAGTTCTGTGTCGGTTGCCGGAGAAAATAGAATTACTCCTTTAGGAGCTAAATTACGAAAATATAAATTAGATGAATTGCCGGGGCTGTGGAATGTTTTAAAAGGAGAAATGAGTTTTGTTGGTCCAAGACCAGATGTCCCCGGATATGCCGATAAATTGAAAGGAGAAGATCGGAAAATTCTTGAGCTTAAACCCGGAATTACCGGACCTGCAAGTTTAAAATATAAAAACGAAGAAGAAATTCTTGCCAAAGTTGAAGACCCTATAAAATATAATGATGAAGTAATTTTTCCTGATAAAATTAAAATAAATTTGAATTATTATTATCATAATACATTTATTGGAGATATAAAATTGATAATAAAAACTTTGCTTGGTTAATAGTAACATATTAATGAAAATGGATTTTAATATGCAAGAACCTTTAGCTCGGCTAGCGCCGACATGTTGTTGGTGCTTATTAACGGCAAATATTCTGTGTTAATACTTGTTGTTATTTTCATTTATGTTTATTCTTTTGTTTATATTTGATTTATGTCTGATAAATATAAGATATGAGATAAGGATAAAGCATACTTTATAACAGCAACAACGGTAGATGTATTTACTCGCCCAAATCATAAAAAACTTATAATTGATTCGTTGCAATATTGTATAAAGAATAAAGGTTTGATTGTTTTTGCCTATTGTTTAATGCCAAGTCATTTACATATGATATGCAAGGCAGAAGGCCAGCTCGCGTGGACATGTTGTCCGTGCACAAGCAAGGTAAGATGTAAAGTGAGATGAAAAGAATAAAAGATGAAATTAAAGTGATGGAAAAGATTGGCACGGACGTGGACGTCCGCGCCAGCAGGAAACATACTGAATTTTAGTAGTTATGCGGATTTTAGCAGATTTTTACAACTTTCTAAAAAAATATCACTTACTTTGTGTTATAAATATAGGAAATTAACCCTTACTTTGTGCAATGTATAATCGGAAAGCTATAGAATATCTTATAAAATGGTCGAAAAAAAACGAACGTAAACCTCTAATTTTAAGAGGGGCAAGACAAGTTGGAAAAACAACACTTGTTAATAATTTTTCTGAGAATTTTAAACAATACATATATCTTAACTTAGAAGAAACTGAGGACAAACAAATTTTTGAACAAAACTATTCCTTTGAAAATCTTTTATCAGCTATATTTTTTATTAAACAAAAAGAAAAAAAAGTAAAAAGCACACTTATATTCATTGATGAAATTCAGAATTCTGCCGAAGCTGTTAAGCAATTGCGTTATTTTTACGAAAAGGCTCCAGATATATATGTTATAGCAGCAGGTTCTTTGCTTGAAACTTTAATGAGTAAAAATATTAGTTTCCCTGTAGGAAGAGTTGAATACTTGTTTTTGCAAGCTTTTTCTTTTGAAGAATATTTATGGGCAATTAATAATAAAACCCTTGTTGAACTGTGGAATAAAATACCTTTACCTGAGTATGCACACAATAAACTTCTATCTACCTTCAATACTTACTCTTTAATTGGCGGAATGCCTGATATTATAAAAAACTATATAGAAAATAATGATATTGTAAGTCTTAATAGCTTATATGAAAGTCTAATTGTTTCTTATCTTGATGATGTTGAAAAATACGCCCAAAGTAAAAAAGAAGCAAAAATTATACGTTTTGTAATAAAAAACGCATTTTTTGAAGCAGGTAACAGGATAAAATTTAACGGTTTTGCAAAATCAAATTATAAATCACGTGAGATTGGCGAAACAATAGCAATACTTGAAAAAACACACTTGCTTAAACTAATATATCCAACTACAAATATTCAACTTCCAATTGTTTCAGACACAAAAAAATCACCCAAATTACAAATACTTGATACAGGATTAGTAAATTATTTTGCAGGCTTACAGCAAGAAATTTTCAACTCTAATGATATTCAAAAAGTTTATAAAGGTAAAATTGCTGAACATATTGTTTCGCAAGAATTAAAATACGCTTTTCCGTCAATATTACATGATTTACATTTCTGGGTAAGAGAAAAAAAACAATCAAATGCCGAAGTTGATTTTGTAATCCCATTTGATGGCAAACTTATTCCAATTGAGGTTAAATCCGGAGCAACAGGACGATTACGCTCATTGCACCAATTTATTGATTTAGCACCGCATAATTTAGCAGTAAGAATTTATGCCGGAAAAATAAGAATAGAAAAAGCAAAGAGCATTACAGGAAAGCAGTTTTATTTATTAAATTTACCTTATTATCTAACATCAAAAATAAAAGAATATTTAAAATACTTTGTTGATACAATAGAACAATAAATTTGAAATTTAACCTGTTTTACAGAACTTTAGTATAATTTATAAAATAAAAAAAATAAATGAAAAATAAAATATGGCTATCGTCTCCACATATGAGTGGGAATGAACAAAAATATGTAAACGAAGCTTTCGATACTAATTGGATTGCTCCTTTGGGTACAAATGTTAATGGTTTCGAGAAAGATTTACAAGAATATTTGAAGATTGATAATGCCGCAGCATTAAGTTCCGGCAGTGCAGCTATTCATTTAGCATTAATTTTACTTGGTGTGGTAGCCGGCGACGAAGTAATTGCTTCTTCGTTTACTTTTTCGGCAACAGTTAACCCTATAACTTACCAAGGCGCTATACCTGTTTTGGTAGATAGTGAAGTTGATACATGGAATATGGATCCGGTTTTGTTAGAAAAAGCTATTATCGATAGAATTAATAAAGCTAAAAAACCGAAAGCAATAATTATAGTTCATTTATACGGAATGCCGGCTAAAATAGAAGAGATACGACTTGTTGCCGATAAGTATAATATTCCCATAATTGAAGATGCTGCCGAAGCTTTGGGTAGTTCTTATAAGGGACAAAAACTTGGTACTTTTGGCGATTTTGGTATTTTATCGTTTAATGGGAACAAGATAATAACAACATCGGGAGGAGGAGCTTTGGTAGCAAAAGACAAAAATGCTATCGATAAATCGCGATTTTTAGCTACTCAGGCACGCGATGATGCACCCCATTATCAGCATTCGCATGTTGGGTATAATTATCGTATGAGTAATGTTGTTGCAGGTATCGGGCGTGGACAAATGATAGTTATTGACGAGAGAGTAGAACAACGTAGAGCAAATAATAGCTTTTATCACGAGTTTCTTGATAGTATTGAAGGAATTACTTTTCTTGAAGAACCAAACGATGATTATTTTTCGAATTATTGGTTAACAACAATTTTAGTAGATGCCAGTAAAACCGGAGGGCTTACCCGAGAAGATATCAGATTAGCTTTAGAAAAAGAAAATATAGAAACCCGACCATTATGGAAGCCTATGCACTTACAACCAGTTTTTGAGAAATATCCGGCTTATGTAAATGGTGTTTCTGAAAAACTTTTCGATGATGGATTATGTTTGCCGTCAGGTTCAAATTTAAGTGCGAACGATAGAACTCGAATAAAAGATGCTTTATTGAAAGCCTTGAAGAAATAAAAAGAAATAGGATTATAAAGGCTTATTTTTTAGAAAATCTTGTTTTTGATGTAAATTCAATGAATAATAAAAAAACTAACAGCTTTGTTTTAATAAAAAAAATACATTTTAAATACCTGATAATTTTGCTGTTAAAAACCTGCTGGATTTTAGTAGTTATGCGGATTTTAGCAGATTTTACAATTTTCTAATTTTTTAATACAATTTAATTTTATGCATAAAATTATAAATAATATTAAGTTAGGTTTTCTCTTAATATTTTTTTTATTCTTATTTATTTCTTTTCAAAATATAAAATATTCTTTAGCCGGTTTAATTTTCATTAGTTTATTTACAATACAGTATGGCAAAATAAAGATAAAAACATTAAAATATACAATTCCTTTACTGGTTTTGTTTTTTGTAAATATAATTTCCTTATTTTATTCCGATAATATTGGGCTTGGTTTTCGTACTATCGATACACAATTATCTTTACTCTTATTACCAATACTTATTAGTTTCGATAGCGAGTTTTATTTTAATAATAAGCAAAAAATTATTAAGGGCTTTATAATAGCATCTATTATTGCGATTCTTGTTTTTATAATTTTATTTATTCAGTCAGGAAATATTCATAGGTTAATAAATAGCTTAGAAAAATATAATTTATTTGCAGTAATTCGTTGGTATAACGTGATAAATTCTCAGCATCCTACGTATATTTCTTTATCTTTCTTATTTTCTATTATTTTAATTATACATTCGTATAATAAAGAAGATAAATGTTTTTTTATTGTTTTAAAGTTAATTGGAATATTAGTAATATTAATTGCTATATTTCTTTTAAATTCTCGAGCAATTTTACTAAGTACATTTTTTGTGTTTATTTATTACACAATAAAATTTTTAGCCGAACATAAGCGTATTTATATATATATATCCCTTATTCTATTATTATCTGTATTTTCTTATATAATTGTAAATTCCAGATTTCATAAAAATATAGAGCAAATAGAACAGGGTGTAAGTACCGAAAATTATGAAAAAGTTGATATTCGTATTTCATTATGGAAAGATGCCTATATAATGTGGAAAGAAAAACCACTATTTGGTTATGGAATAGGTGATGCAAAAATAAAATTAATTGATGTACATAAAAATCGAGATATTAAAATTGCGTTTAAGGAAAGGTATAACTGTCATAACCAATTTCTCGAAACAGCAACTCAAACGGGTGTTGTTGGTTTAATTGTTTTATTATTAGTTTTTGCAATACCATTTTATCAGGCTATAAAGAAGAAGCAAGAATTATTGTTTTTATTTTTAAGTATATGTTTTATTAATTTCTTATTTGAATCGATGTTGCAGCGTTTAACCGGGGTAGTATTTTTTGCTTTTTGGTATAGTTTTTTATGGTTTGTATATTATAGAGATGATAATAAGGAATAATAATAAATGATTTTTTTATAAAATAGAGTAATTCTGGATCACTTTCATTTTTTGGTGGAGTAGAATTTTTTAAGCATATATTTTGGCTACACCCACTAGCGCGCGTTTGTAACGCGTGCAACAAAAAAACAAGGAAAGGTAAAAAATGATTAATATGTAATGATTAATTTTACTTTGACAGATTATGTTTTAACATAAAATCAACCTGTTTTTACCCTTGCCCCTAAAGGGAACAGATTGATTTTTTAGTTTTCTCCCTTTAGGGTTAGGGGCAAAAAAAACTAAAAAATCTTAATTCTGTTTAATCTGTATAACCTGCATAATAAATTGTACAGTATTAATTAGCGCATTAGCGGCAATCTCTTAAAATAGACAGATATCTCGACTACCGCTCGGTATGACAATAATATTGAACATTCTTTTAATAAGCAGATGTTTCGGCTATCGCTCGACAAGACAATAGCTTTTGTCCTTTCGACCTTGTGGAGAAACGGCGAAGCCCTCAACGAAGTTAATCTGTATAATAAATTGTATATTAGAATTATGAATTATTCATTAGTGTATTATTGGTATTTATTTTAATAAGCAGATGTTTCGGCTACCGCTCGACAAGACAATAGCTTTTTGTCATTTCGACCTTGTGGAGAAACGGCGAAGCCCTCAACGAAGTTAATCTGTATAATCTGCATAATCTGTATAATAAATTGTACAGTATTAATAGACAGATGTCTCGACTACCGCTCGACATGACAATAACTTCCTGTCATTTTGATTTTATGGAGAAATCTGTCATAAAACTCCTTGTCATTTCGACCTTGTGGAGAAATCTGTATA
>Ga0190304_1000441_pt1 | contig 19540 bp, 19 predicted proteins | sample 48700712_MG_FD_161670 | JGI IMG/M metagenome (GOLD analysis project Ga0190304, IMG submission 161670) | Hydrothermal vent sediment bacterial communities from Southern Trench, Guaymas Basin, Mexico - 4870-07-1--2_MG | ecosystem: Environmental > Aquatic > Marine > Hydrothermal vents > Sediment ...
TTATTTTTTCGAGTTAACCTTATTTTTGACAGAATTACGTAACAAATTACGTAACAAATTACGTAACTTGTTACGTAATCGCAAAAAGATAACACTGTACAAATAAAAGAAGTTTTTTAAAAGAAATGTATAAGCAGGATTTAAGGAGGAATAAAGGAAAAAGGCCGAGCATTTAGAAGATAAAAGTTCAAGAGCAAATAAAATTCATTATGCCTTATCAGAAGCAGAACAGAAAATCATCAGAAAAATCAGCGATCCAAAATAACCTTACCTTTTTTATAAAAGATTTGAGAATACCAAAAAGAGACGAGACGATCTAAGTGGTTTTAGATTTTATTACAGTAAACCGTGAAGCCAGATTAATAATAGTAGGAGAGGGAAAAGCCAAAAAAGATTAGTAAAAATGCCCATTATTATTCCAATAAAGATAGATTGTTTTTTTGATAGATTTAAAAACTTTCTTGAAAGCCAATAATTATACCCCCCTAAAATTAGACTTATAAAGAGAGAAACGCCTATAAGAAAAAAAACACGCCCTAATAGCCCGCCGCCAGGAGGAGTAAAAACTATTAAACCAATATCCTTCCAACGAAAAAATATTATGGATTGAATCAGACTTCCTCCAACTATTGCAGATAAAGCATGAGCAAGAAATCTCCAAATTCTGATCGAGACATTCTTTTTTAGAATAAAATATCCAATACTAAGAGTACAAACATTTAAGAGAAGATATACAAGAGAAATAGGAGCCCAATTTGAGAAAAGATATACTATTATAAATCCTATAAGACCAACGACAGCTTTCATTAATTTTAAGATTCTTTATCGACCTTTAGAATCTCTTTACAAGAGTTCTAATTTTAATTTTAACGATTTTTGTCTGAGCGTCAAAAATGAAGCCAGGCCAAGTCAGGTTAATAATAAAAACTAATCAAGGTAAGAATTAACCAAGAAAAGAAACAAAAAAAGATTAGTAAAAATGCCCATTATTATTCCAATAAAGATAGATTGTTTTTTTGATGTATTTAAAAACTTTCTTGAAAGCCAATAATTATATCCCCCTAAAATTAGACTTACAATGAAACAAAAACGCCATGGAAAAAAATAGTACCAAAAAAGTCCTAAGAATGATGATGTTTTGGAGATGTGAGAAGAAATGCTCTTGTCAACAGAATGAAACACCGGGTAGAAGGAGAATAATACAAGCTGAATCAAACCTCCTCCAACCACTGCAGACAAAATATGAGTAAGAAATCTTCGAATTCCGATTGGACTTTTCTTTTTTAGAATAAAATATCCAATACTAAGAATACAGACATTTAAGAAAAGATATACAAGAGTAATGCCTATATACCGCATTGATTTTTAAAACTCTTTGATTGGCCTTTAGAATCTCTTTACAAGAGTTCTAATTTTAATTTTAACGATTTTTGTCTGAGTGTCAAAAATGTATCTCATCTTTCACAGGTTTAGATTCTCTTGGCTATAATAGTCCTGAAAACTTAACCTCAAATAAAATATTCCAACATTCTGCAGAATGTTGGAATATTAATAACCAGTTTTTTTGAGGGGGTAATTTGGAATTTGGTTTGAAAATGAAAGAAATAGTTATCAATTGCGCTATTTTTCAAACATTTTAGGTCCGAATAATCGGACTTTGCCTTACCCTTATAAACGAATATAAACGAAGGAATAACCTTGGGTGGCAGAGGGGCGTTATTAAAGAATATAGATAAACTGATTACTAATGTAACTGGAGTTCCTGTATTTATTGCAGATGACCCTATGCTTTGTGTAGCAAGAGGGACAGGTATCGCTTTGGAACATTTGGAATTTTACAAAAGGGCAATAATGGTAAAACGATGAGCAAATCAATGAATTGTTTAATTAATTTACCCCGCACCACCTTTAAAACAAGAGTAGTGCGGAGTAAGCTGAAAATAAAAAAATAATAAGTCTCTTTAAGAATCAAAAAAAGGCCCCAAAAAGAGGCCTTTGAGATTTAAATCTTTTTTAAGGAAAATATCTAGTTGTAAACTGTGAGAATAAGTTGAAATATTGAGTTTGATGAGGTTCTGGAAGTAGTTCAAGGAGCTCTTCTGGAATTCGAATTTCGCAGAGATCTTCGCGCCAAGAAGAAGAAGTTCTGGGCCAGGAAGAATGGAAAGAAGGGGTTCCGAGAAGAATGTATTTTTCTATAATCCGATTTACATAAGGAAGTCTTTTTTCTCTAGGAATTTTTTCAAGCGTAGACATAAAATATTCAAGTCCTAATTTTCCTTTTTCCAGGGTATTTTTTATTATTTTTTCTAATTTTTCTGTTCTTTCAGGTTCGGGAAGCAATTCGGCTACATCTGCTGCTAAGGAATTGTTCATAGGACTGCCATCTTCTTTATATCTATACTTAAAAAGATTTCTTAAAACTTCAATTCTTTTTGTGTCTTTTGCTGGCAGAAGTTTTACAGCTTTTATTATCAATTCATCATATTTTTCCCAATCCTTGATTGTCATTAACTTTCTTAGCATTTCTTTTATTGTTTTTCTTCGACAAGAAAGTAATTTCGCAGACTCGATTGCAAGCTCATACATTTCTATATAAATTTTTTCATCTATACAAATCTTAAAAATCTTTCTGCCCCATCCATCTCTTTTGTTCTTGGAAAGAAGTTTGGTAAGTTCTATTCCTTTTTTTATCTTTCTCATTCCGTTGTAAGGTTTTGGATATCCTAATTCTTCCAATTTCAGCGAGATTAACATCTCTTCTATTTTTTCTTGTAATTTTTTTTGAATTTCCCTGTCGCTCTCCCTAGATAACAACTTTAGCACCTCTATTAAATTTTCCCACTCTTTATGCCTTTTTTCTTCATACTCTTTTGTACTTAAGTTATTTAAGAATTTTTTAATCAACTCTACTTTTAGAGGAGAAGGCGAGGACTTCAAAGTTTCTTTAATCTCTTTGTACCATCCTTTTTCTATTTCAGTTTCTCCAATTTCTTTTAATAAGTTCGATTTTAGGGCATGAGATTGAGGCAATTGAACCGCAATTTTTTTCTTTAATTTCAATTTCAAATAAAGATTAAGACTTTCGGTTTCTTTTAACAACTTCAGAAGCCACGCAATTTTTTTCTTAGATGATAACAATCTAACTGCTTCTATTGCTCTCTCTAATTCTCCTTTTTTTAAAAGACCGAGTACTATTTTTTCATTCATATTCTTTACCTCCTTATTTTATTTTTTTAAAAAATCTACTTAATATATAGTAAAACGTTCTAGTTTTGTCAAGATTACTTAGAACTTGTCGGGTACATAAGGTGCGCCTTAAAGAGATTCGTTGACTAAATAAAGAGGGTAGAAAGATTGAATTTTATTTTAAAATTGAGCAAGTTGTTTTGGATGAAGAGATGATTTTTTGGATGTCTCATTATCTTCAAAAAAGTACTCCTTATTAGTTGGCGAGTTTATTCTCTTGTTTTTTATTTTTTGGTTGATTATAATAACCAACAATGAAAGATTCTCTTTTAATAACAACTTTAATTATGGCTTTTCTGAGTATCATATCTTCTATTTTTGCCTATCAAAAAGGAAAATGTTTAGAAGGTTTTTTAGTAGTTAAAGATTTGTTTTTTAAAATGATTCCTTTATTGTTTTTTGCCTTTGTTTTGGCTGGAATGATTCAAGTTTTAGTGCCTAAAGAAATAATTATTAAATGGATTGGTCAAGAATCAGGAATTAAAGGAATTTTTTTAGGAGCGATTTTGGGCGGTTGCTTACCCGGTGGTCCTTATGTCGTCCTGCCTTTAGCCGCTGGTCTTTTAAAAATCGGTGTGAGCATTCCAGTTCTAATCTCTTTTTTGGCTGGCTGGTCTTTAATTGGCTTTACTAAAATTCCTTTACAAATTGCTATTTTAGGCCCAAAAGTAACTTTGATTAGATTTCTTTCAGTGGCTTTTTTTGCTCCTCTGGCTGGATTGATTGCTTCTTTAATAATGAAAATTTTTAGAATAAAATGAATGATCTAAAAAAATATTGGCAGAAGAGAAATTTTAAGAAAACGCCGGAGCCAAAAGGAAAAATTTTAAAAACTTCAAAGAATAGATTTGTGATTCACGATCATTATGCTTTAAAAGCCGGTCATCATCATGACTTTAGATTAGAAATGGATGGGGTTTTAAAATCCTGGGCAGTGCCAAAAGGAGTGCCAGAGGAAAAAGGAAAACGCGTCCTTGCCATAGAGACGGAACCGCATCCAGTAAGTTATGCTAATTTTCAAGGATGTTTTGCATTTTATACAAAAGTCATTACAGAAGAAGGAGTACAAAATATTGGTCACATTGTAAATCAAAGAAAAAAATTAAATGTGCTTTCCTATAATTTCTTAACTAATCGATTGGAATGGAAGCCAATTGAAAACTGGTTTAAGAATGGTAAAACAAATGAGTTTATAAGAATTCGAGTTCCTGGACAACAAGGTGGGAGGAGAATAATTACCGTTACTCCCTATCATAAAATCTACACTCCGGAAGGTATAAGATTAGCTAAAGATCTTAAAGAAGGAGATAGTGTTTTTATTCCCGGACAAAAGTGGAGTGACGAGCAATTACAAATATTATATGGGACATTATTAGGAGATGCTCATTTAGAACTACCAACAGAAACTCAAATTCCCTACTATCAACTTACTCATTCAGGAAGGCAAAAAGCTTATTTAGAGTTTATTCGAAATCATCTCTTTCCAAATGCTAGAATAGTTAAAAGGAATGAATCTAATTCATGGCATTTTCGTTTCACAGATGCGGGATTAGTAAATGTTTATTATCAATTCTATAAAAACAAACAAAAAATTGTTACAGAAGAGATGCTTTCTAAATTGGATGAACGAGGACTTGCAATTTGGTATATGGACGATGGCTATCTATGGCAGAAATATGTGGAGCTTTGTACTCAAGGTTTTGGTAGGAAGGGAAATGAGTTGATAACGAAATTTTTAAATGAAAAATGGGAGCTTCAAGCTAAGACGTATTATAAAAAGCCTAGAAAGAAAAATAAGGGAGGATATTATATTCATTTGAATAAAATAGGTTCGATGAGATTTCTTACTTTGGTAAATAATTATATTTTGCCTGAACTCAGATATAAAACTTATATAAAGAATTATAAGGATTGTTGGAGAAACAATAAAAAAAGAGAAAACGGACTCGTACCAATCCGGATAGTAAAAATTGAGAAAGCAGAGAAGAAACAATATATTAGCCCATATAGATATGATATTCATGTAAAAGATAACAATAACTATTTTGCTGGTTCGATTCTAGTATCTAACTCAATTCCTAGAGGTTGTTACGGCGCTGGCAAGGTAAAAATTTTTGACAAGGGTGAATATGAATTAATTGAAAGGACAGAGGAGAAATTGGTTTTTAAGTTGAAGGGTAAAAAAATTAAAGGGATTTATTGCTTGGTTAAAATGAAAGGGAAAGAAAATCAGTACCTTATTTTTAAATTAAGGTAATCAATCTCAAATTTCAGACAATCAAATAACTAACAAGAGAATTCTTAATTCTAGCTTGTCATATTCGTTAACTAATAAAAGAACTGAAATATCCCAAAATTTTCCACTTTTTTCTCTTGTTTAAAAAAAGAAACTAACTAATATTCTTAATAATGGCTGAGAGATTACCTCCTCAAAATTTAGAAGCTGAAAAGTCAGTTTTAGGAGCAGTAATGTTGGATAAAGATGCTATTATTAAAATAGCTGATACTTTGAGTCCAGAAGATTTTTATAAGGGTAGTCATCAAAAAATTTACCAAGCGATGCTTAATCTTTACCAGAAAAGGGAAGCTATAGATGTTTTGACTCTTTCTTCTTATTTAAAAGAAAAAAAACTTTTGGAAGAAATTGGCGGTTTTTCTTATTTAACTTCTTTGGCAACTTCGGTGCCTAATGCTGCTCATATAGAACATTATGCTAATTTAGTTAGAGAAAAGAGCGTTTTGAGAAAATTACTTAATTCTTTTTCTAAAATCTCTGAAGAAATTTTTTCTACTGATAAGGAAACAGAAGAGATTATTGACAAAACCCAACAGGAAATTTTTCAAATAGTTCAGCAAGGAGTAGAAATGAAATTTAAGCCGCTTAAAGATGATTTAAAAGATGCTTTTGAAAGAATAGAAAAATTATACAAAGGAGATAGAAGTTTAAGGGGCTTGACTACTGGTTTCCCTGATTTGGACGAACGACTTTCTGGCTTACAAAAAGCAAATTTAATTGTTTTGGCTGCTAGGCCTTCATTGGGGAAAACAACTTTTGCTTTAGACATTGCCCGAGCAGTTGCTTTAAAAGAAAATCAGCCGGTTGGAATTTTTAGTTTAGAGATGTCTCGAGAAGATATTGTTGACCGATTAATTTCTGCTCAAGCAGGCATTGATCTTTGGCGTCTAAGAACCGGTCGATTACAAGACGAGTCAGATTTTAAATTGATAGAGGTAGCTTTAGATAAACTTTCCCGAGCAGATGTTTTCATTGAAGATAGTTCTTCTTTGGATGTCTTGCAGATTAGGACAATGGCTCGAAAACTTCAGTTGGAAAAAGGACTTTCTTTGCTAATTATTGATTACCTTCAATTAATCAGACCTTCTCGAAGAATAGAGAGCGAGGTTCAACAGATGACAGAAATTTCTCGCGGTTTAAAATCGTTAGCCAAAGAGCTTAATGTGCCAGTTTTGGCTATTTCTCAACTTTCTCGGGCAGTTGAACAAAGGGAAATAAGAATTCCTCGTTTGGCTGATTTACGTTCCTCTGGTTCAATAGAGCAAGATGCTGATGTTGTTCTTTTTATTTACCGAAAAGACAAAGATAAAAATCCAGAAACTTTGGGGCCAGAAGATATTAATACCGCTGAAATTATTATTGCTAAGCACCGAAATGGTCCAACCGGCTCGGTTAAGTTGAAATTTAATCCAGGGACAGTTAGTTTTCAGAGTATTGATCAGCAATATCAAGAGATAGAAGAAATGGAAGGCGAAGAAGCCATCATTTGAAATTATGTTTTTGCCAAAATCAATTGAAAATTTTGTCAAAGTTTTTTCTTCTTTTCCTTCGATTGGCCAAAAACAAGCCACTCGTTTGGCTTTCTATTTAATCAATCAAAAGAGCAAACTTAGAGAAGCCAGAAAATCATTAGAAGATTTAGAAAGAAATATTATTGTTTGTTCTGAATGTTTTATGCCTTTTCAGTCATCTGCAAGTTTGAAAAGCAATGTCTGTCCAATTTGCTTAGATAGAAGAAGGAATAGAAAAATTATTTGTTTAGTTGAGAAAGAAACTGATCTTTTGACTATTGAAGAGTCAAAAAAATATAATGGTCTCTATTTTATTTTAGGAGGGGAAATTTCGCCGGTTGATCCAGAAAGTTATAAAAAGATAAGGATAAGTCCCTTAATTAAAAAAATAAAGAGAGACAAAATAGAGGAGGTAATTATTGCTACTAGTTTGACAACTGCTGGCGATTTGACAGCAATGTATGTTGAGAGGTCATTAAAAAATTTGGGGGTAAAAATCACTCGTCTTGGCAGGGGTATTCCTACTGGGGGCGAAATTGAGTTTGCTGACCCAGAAACAATTGCTGCTGCTCTTAAAAGAAGAGAATAAAATATGAAAAAGTTCTTTGTTTTTTTTCTTTTAGTTATTTTCTTTTTAGGAATATCTTCTCTATTCCTCTTTTTTTATTTTTTCAAAGACCTGCCGAAGATAGCTGAGTTGGAGACTCTTTCTTTTCAGCCAAGAGAATCAACAAAAATTTTTGACCGAACTGGTGAACATTTACTTTACGAAATTTATAATGGAGAAAAAAGAACGATAGTCCCTTGGGAGAAAATTCCTGATAGTTTGAAGCAGGCGACTATTGCTATTGAAGATAAAGATTTTTACCAGCATCCGGCTTTAAGTTGGAAATCAATTTTGCGGGCAATCTGGGTTAATTTTTATCATCGTCGAATTGTTCAAGGGGCTTCAACAATTACTCAGCAGTTAGCCAGAAATGCTTTTTTAGTTCCTGAAAGGAGCTTGAAAAGAAAAATCAGAGAAGCGATTCTGGCTTTTCTTTTAGAAAAGAAATACTCTAAAGACAAAATTCTTTATTTTTATCTTAACCAAGTTTTTTACGGCAATAATTGTTATGGCGTCGGTGCCGCTGCCAAAGTTTATTTTGGCAAGCCAGTTGAAAATCTTAGTTTAGCTGAAAGTGCTCTTTTGGCTGCTTTGCCTTGGGCACCAAGCTATCTTTCTCCTTATGGTTCTCATTTAGACAAACTTCTTGAGAGAAAAAATATAGTTTTAAAAAAGATGTTTGAACAGGGTTATATTACTCAAGAAGAATTTGAGAAAGCCAAAAATGAGAAAATTGAATTTAAGCCGAGAAAAGAAAAAATTTTTGCCCCTCATTTTGTAATGTATGTTAAGGATAAATTGTTTTCTGAATTTGGCCAAGATTTTTTAGAGAGAGGTGGCTTGAAAATTTATACAACCTTAGATTGGCGAACTCAACAATTAGCTGAAGAGACAATTAAATGGGGAGTAGAAAGAAATAGAGAATTGGCTAATGCCTATAATGCCGGGATGGTTGTTCAACAGGCAAAGACAGGTGAGATTTTGGCGATGGTTGGTTCTTATGATTATTTTGCCAAACCATTTCCTGAAGGTTGTCAGAGTGGCCAAACTTGTCTTTTTGATCCAAAAGTTAATGTGACAACTTTTGGTCAAGGCAGGCAGCCAGGTTCGGCTTTCAAACCCTTTGCCTATCTCCAGGCATTTATTAAAGGTTATTCGCCAGAGACGGTTGTTTTTGATTTGAAAACTAATTTTGAGACAGATTCTTCTGAGGAAAAAAAATACGAACCAGAGAATTTTGACCACCGATTTAGAGGACCGGTTAGTTTTCGCAATGCCTTGGCTCAATCAATTAATGTTCCCTCGGTTAAAGTTCTTTACTTAGCTGGTTTAAAGGAAACTCTCTCTCTTGCCAAAAAATTGGGAATTTCCACTTTAACTTCTCCAGAAAGATATGGCTTGACTTTGGTTTTAGGAGGAGGCGAAGTTAGGTTAATTGATATGGTTGAGGCCTATTCGGTTTTTGCTTGTCAAGGCAAAAAGCACAATCAAAAAGTTATTTTGAAAATAGTTGATTCGCAAGGGAAGGTTATTAAAGAGAGCAAGGATGAAGTTGAAGAAGTGATTGACCCAGAAAAAGTCAAAATTCTTAATAATGTTTTAAGCGATAATCAAGCCAGAGCGCCGCTTTATGGCGGATTAAATAATCAAATTCAGTTGCCTGATAGAGAAATAGCCGCTAAAACCGGAACAACTAACGACTCAAGAGATGCTTGGATTTTTGCCTATACTCCTTCTTATGTTGTTGGTATTTGGGTTGGCAATAATAATAACGCGCCGATGCTTAAAAAGGGTTCAAGCATCCTTTTAGCCGTGCCGCTTTGGCGTCATTTTGCTGATGTTTTCTTTCTCGATAAACCAAAAGAGGAATTTGAAAAACCGGAAATAAAAGAAATTGCCAAGCCAATGCTTAATGGAAAATATATTGCTTTTTATAAAGAAGAAGGAAAACTTAAACCGCAAGTTCATAACATTCTTTATTATGTTAACAAAGAAGATCCTTTAGGGGAAATGCCAGAGAAACCAGAAGAAGATCCTCAGTTTGAAAATTGGGAAAAGCCAGTTTTAGAATGGTTAAAAGAATCTGGTTTTGATTTGAATTTCTTTAATCAACCGATTAAATACTCAACAAAAATTAAGCCGCTTTTAGATTTTAAAGAAAATGAAGAAAAATTAGAAATTATTCAACCAAGTAATGGAGATTTTATTGAGAGAAGTTTTCTTTTAAGAATCAAAATTAATCAGCCAATTAAAAAAATCGCTATTTATTTTAACGAGGAAAAATTAAAAGAAATAAATAATTTGCTTCCTCAAGAAAAGAAAATTATTTTAAGGGCAAAAAAAATAGACCTCCAAAACAAATTAACTTTAAAGGTCTATCCAGAAGAAGGAGAAGAATTTGAGAAAAATTTAATCCTTTTTCAAAAAATACCGGAAGAGAGATAGTTCTTCTTTGGCAAAAATAATTTTTCTGATTTCCTCTTCGTTTAATTTTAAGAAATTTAAAGTTGAATGGTCTGGGCAATAAAAATAAATTTTGCTATCAATTATTCTAAAACTAACCGAGTTTATTTTTTTTCTTTTAAGAAAATCTTTTAGTAATTTCTCTTTCTCTCTTTTCTTAGCAATTTTTATCAAAAAAGGTCTTTTAGAAATGATTTCTTTTAGATTTTGCCACATAAAAAATATATTAGGAGCAAAACAAAACCACCCAAAAGGGTGGTTTTGTTTTTACATCTCTTCTTCGCCAGAAGTTTCCTCTTCAGAAAAGCCTTCTTCTGTTTCTGGTGTTTTAGGAGTAGCTTCTTCTGGAGTGGGTTCTTTGGTTTCTTCAGGAGTAGTTGCTTCTGGTTCAGAAGGAGTAGTAGTTTCTTCTGTTTCTTCTCCTTGATTCAAATAAACGACTTTGTTTTCTAATTCCATATTTTAATTTGTTTAACAGTTTTTTCCGACCTTTCTTGCCTTTTAAAAAAGGCAATTTTTTAAATCCTTCTTATTCTATTGATATCTTTTTTTCTGTCAAGAAATTATATTCAATTTTTTATTTTTGTCAAGTACTGGTTAATTATTTTTTTAATTTCTCTAAAAACTTCTCTTTTAGATTTTTCTCCATTAATAAAATAAACATTTTTGAAATTTTTCAAAATTAACTGGTAATTTTGATAAACCTTTCTCAGTTTTTCTTTTTCTTCAAACAAATGAATTTTTTCTCCTCTCTTTTTAATTCTTTTCAGGCAATCATCAGATTTAACATTTAGAAAGAAAACTAAATCAGGCAAAGGAAAGTTTTTATTTAATTCCTTTAATTTTTTCAAACTAACATTTAAGGAGCCATAAGCTAAACTTGAAAAGAGATATCTGTCAGAAATAACAATTTTCCCTTTTCTTAAGGCTGGCTCGATTGTTCTTTTTAAATGCTTTTCTCTGTCTTTGGCAAAAAGTTTTTGTAAAGACAAAGGACTTTTTTTGATTTTTTTCTCAAGAATTTTCTTTATTTCTTTTCCTTCTTTAGTTTCTAAAGTTGGTTCTTTGGTTAAAACCACTCTAAAACCTTTCTTTTCTAAGAAATTTCTTAACAAGTTTGCTTGAGTAGTTTGACCTGAGCCGTCTAGACCTTCAAAAACAATAAAGAGCCCTTTATAACTATTAGTCATTTTTTTTAAATTTACTTTTTATTTTGAAATGCAATTGCCAGGCGCTTTGGTGATTCATTTAAAAAATTCTACAGATTTCTAAAATTTTCTCTTTTATATAATCAGCTGCTTTTAAAGTCTTCTCTACTTCTTTCCAAGGATATTCTTCAATTTCTCCTGGATAACGAGTTTCAATATAATATTTATTCAAAAAATAACAAGAATTTTCCATTTTTTGAGGGAGTTTTTTATTAGTCTCTTTGCAATAACTGAAAAGTTTAATGAGATTATGAATTTTAAATTCTTCTTTTATGTCTTTTCCGTGGAAGACTAAAAATCCTTTTAGATATTTTTCTGCTGACTGATGAGCATGAAAACAACTTGCTGCTGGATAATTTCTTTCGTCATAAAGAAGATGAGCTACTCCCAGATCCTCTTCGGCTCGTCCAAACCATTCTTGGGCTAATTTTTTATAATCATTTTTTCTCATATAAAATCTGTCCTTTTTTTAAAATTAAGTTAATAAAAAAATCTCCCATTTTCCTTCTCTTTTCTAATTCTTCTGGGGTGTAAACTATAACATCTACTGGGTAGGGGAGATGGCTCAAGAATTTTTCTACCCGAGTGATTCTGAAACGTTTGGGTAATTTAGATTTTTTTACAACTAAAATATCAACATCACTTGATGCAGTTGGTTTGCCCCAGGCATAACTACCAAAAAGAATAATTTTCTCTGGGTTATATTTTTTTAAACTCTTAACAATTTGTTGAGTATTAGTCATATTTCCAAATTAGTTTCAAAATTCATTTTAGCAATTTTTTAATATGTTTCAAAAAAATTTCAAAGGAGTTCTTTAAGTCGGCCAAGATGAAGTTCGATTAATTTGATTCTATGCTTAATTACTTTTCTTTTTTTGATTTACTTTATCTTATCACATAATAACAAAAATTTTTGAGACAGTAAAGTAAAAGGAATAGAAAATTAAAATTTCTTAACTGAGAAATTTTAGTTTTAAGTTTTTTGTTTTAGTATCCAAATAAGTAGAGATGATATTATTTTTTATTCCAATAGCCATTTCCAGAAAAGAATAATTTGTATATCCCTTTCAGTAGTACTGGGCAAAATTCAAAATAATTCAAAAACTATCAATTCTCATTCAATTTTTTAATATTCAATCCTCAACAAAAATATTCTAACATTCTGCAGAATGTTAGAATATTAAAATTTAAAAAATTTTTCTTAAAAAAATTACTGAATTAATTCAGTAATTAATTCAGTAATTTTTTTGTTTTATATTATCGCAGTCCAAGCAAATTCTCCACTGCAATAAATGGAGAATTAAAAGGATTAAAAAGATAAAGAATAAAAGATAAAGAATAAATAAAGAATAATCAAACCAAGATATCTAAATTTTCTATCTAAATTCTCTCTAACTAAGGTTTCCTTATTTTGGTACTGGGTTTGTTGCTGCGGGGCCAGGGATCGAACCTGGATAACAGGATCCAAAGTCCTGTGTGTTACCAATTACACCACCCCGCAATAATTTGTTTTTAACTTATAATAAAATATCACAAATTTTGATTAAATTCAATAGGATTGTATTTTTTGCAAAAGATGAGATACATTTTTGACGCTCGATTAAACAATCTCAAATCTCAAAACTCAAACGAATGTAAGCGTAAAGCGCAAAACGCAAAGTGCAAAACTACAGCGTAAAGCTTAAAGCTAAAGCGTAAAGCTTAAAGCTAAAGCGTAAAGCTTAAAGCTAACTAAAGAAAATTCTAAATCCTAAATTCGAAATTCTAAACAAAATTCTAAATTCTAATGTTTCAAATTCTAAACGTTTGGGATTTAGAATTTGAGATTTGGGATTTCGTTTAGGATTTAGGATTTCGGATTTAGAATTTTAAAATTTAGTTTTGAGATCTAAGATTTGGATTTGACATTTGACATCTAACATTTGAGATTTATTTGTTTTCTTGCCTAAAATTTTTAATTGGTTATAATAAAATCCATTATGGGTGGCGTTCCAAAAAGACATAAAACAAAATCAAAAGTTGGAATGAGAAGAAGCCATTTGAAGTTAGAGAAGAAAAATTTAGTTGCTTGCTCTCACTGCGGCAATTTAATTTTACCTCACCGAGTTTGTCCTTATTGCGGCTATTATCGAGGTAAAATGGTCATTGATGTTTTTGCTAAATTAACTAAAAAAGAAAGAAAATTAAAGGAAAAAGAATTAAAAGAGTCTTCAAAGTCAAAAGAATCTTCAAAATCAAGCCGTCAAGAGCAATCTTAATTAAATTACTATTATGGCTTCTAGGCATTTGGGTCGTTCAATAGTTCTTCAAAGTTTATTTGAGTGGGATTTTTATTCTCATCAAGTTGATTTGGTAAAAATTATTGAAAGGAATTTAAAAATGTTTGCTCAGGGAATTAGTGATTTGGCTTTTGTTTTTAATTTAGCTAAAGGAATAATAGAACATTTGCCAGAGATTGATGAAATTATCAGAAAAGCTGCTTGTCAATGGCCCTTAGAACAGATTAATCCAATTGATAGAAATATCTTAAGAATAGGAATTTATGAGTTGCTTTTTGGCAATCAAGAAGAAGTGCCACCTAAAGTGGCAATTAATGAGGCAGTTGAATTAGCCAAAACTTTTAGTGGAGATTCTTCTAGAAAATTTGTCAATGGAGTTTTAGGGACAATTTATAAAGAAAGAGAAGAAATCATTAAAGAAAAAAAATCTTAGTTTTTCACTATGGACAATTTAGCCGAACTTGAAAGGAAAATAGGTATCAATTTTAAAGATAAAAATTTAATTAGAGAAGCAGTTACTCACCGTTCTTATTTAAATGAATATCCCAATCAAAATTTAAAGCACAATGAGAGATTGGAATTTTTAGGCGATGCGGTTTTAGAATTGATTGTTACTGATTATCTCTTTAGAAAAATGCCAGAATCTCCAGAGGGAATGATGACAGGTTTAAGGGCTTCTTTAGTTAAAACTGATAGTTTAATTAAGGTTGCTCATAAGATAGATTTAGACAAATTTATTCTTGTTTCTAAAGGAGAGAGTAAAGATAAAAGCTCTAAGGGCTTTGAAACAATTTTAGCCAATGCTGTTGAAGCAATTATTGGAGCCATTTATTTAGATAGTGGATTTGCTGCTGCCAAAAAATTTATTGAAGAAAATATTTTGATTTATTTAGAAGAAATTATCCGCAATAAAGAATGGAAAGATGCCAAAAGTTTATTTCAAGAATTATCTCAAGCAGAATTGGAAATTACTCCAAAATATAAAATTCTTAAAGAGTGGGGACCTGACCATAATAAAAAATTTCTTGTTGGTCTTTATTTAGATGATAAACTAATTAGTAAAGGTAAGGGCAGTTCAAAACAAGAAGCCGAGATTGAAGCGGCTAAAGAGGCCTTGACTCTTAAGAAAGAAAAAGGATGGTCTATTTAGATTCTTTAGAGCTTTTTAATTTTAAATCTTTTGCTAAAAAAACCAAAATTTGTTTTGACAAAAACATTACTTTAATAGTCGGCCCAAATGGATCTGGTAAATCCAATATAATTGATGCTTTGGTTTGGGTTTTAGGAGAAAGAGAGGCAAAGTCTTTAAGATTGCAAAAAAGCGGGGATATAATTTTTTCAGCCAAAGAAGAAAAAGATAAATTTAATTTGGCTTGGGTAGCGGCAAATTTTGTTGATTCTCAAGGAGGAGGTTTTCAATTAAAGAGAAAGATTACTAAAGAAGGTAACTCTACTTTTTATCTTAACAACAAACAAGTTGCCTTGAAGGATGTTCTTGAATTTTTGGCAAAGAAAAGAATAAGCGTCAAAGGGACAAATATTATTCGCCAGGGAGAAGCAAATAAAATTCTTCAAGTAGATGATTTTCGAAGAAAGTTAATGGTCGAAGATATTTTAGGCGTAAAAGTTTTTCAGTTAAAGAAACATCAAGCCGAACTGAAACTTAGAGCCAGCGAAAATAATCTCTCTCAAGCCAAAAATTTATTAGAAGAAATTTTACCTTTAAGAAGATCTTTAAAATGGCAAATATCCCGTTATCAGAAAAGAGAGGAGATAGAGAAAAAATTAAAAGAAAATGAGTTGACCTATTTTTTTCTTAAATATTCTTTTCTTTTAGGTAGGAAAGATGTTGATTTAAGTCAGGAGAAAAAGAAGATAGAAGAGGAGATAAAAAGCTTAGAAGAGGAAGTTTCTTTTTGTCAGAAAAATAAAGAAAAAAGCCAGGAAAAAGAAGAGAAAATTCAAGAGAAGTTTTCTCTTTTGCAAAAGAAGAGAAATTCTCTTAATCAAGAAAAAAATGAACTTTTAAGAAAAATAGGCAGATTAGAGGGAATAATTGAGAGTCAAGAAAAACAAGAAAAAGAAGAATTGACTTCTGAGGAGATAAAAATTGAAAAAAGCAAAATAAAAAATTTCTTTTCTTTCCTGAAGGAGAAAATTTCCTCCCTAAAAGAAATTAAAGAAGTTAGTTTGATTAATTTAAAAATAAATGAAATTCTTTCTCAAATAGAAAAAATTAAGTCAGAATTATTTTTCAATCAGGAAAGAGAGAAAGACAAAGAAGCGAAAAAAGAAGAACTAATTAAAGAAAGAAAAATACTTCAGAAAAAAATTGACCTTTTTAACCAAGAAGAAGAGAATTTAAACCAAGAAATTAGTCAAATTGAAAGAGAAATAGAAGAAAGCCGAAGGGAAAATCAATCCTGGTGGCAAAAGATAACTGATTTAAAAGAAAAATTATTTTTAAAAAGAAAGAAAATTGATGAATTGATTTTTCAAGAAAAATCTTTTCACTACCAAAAAGAAAGTTTTTTAGAAGAATTAAAAGAAAGTGGTTGGCAATTTGAAGAATTCGAAGTAAAATTTAAAAATTGGCAAAAAAATTATCAAGAGAAGGGAATTGATTTAGATAAAGGAAAAATCGATTCTCTAAAAAGGGAAATTCTTAAATTAAGAAGTCAGCTTGCTTCAATTGGTCAGTTTGACGAATCAATTATCAAACAAGGTAAAGAAGTAGAAGAAAGATATCAGTTCTTAAAAAAGCAAATAGAGGATTTGGAGAAAACAAAAGAAGATCTTAAGTTGCTTATTAGAGATTTAACCAAAGAAATTGATTATCTTTTTTCCGAAGGAATTAAAAGAATTAACCAAGAATTAAAAGAGATTTTCAAAGCAACTTTCCCTCATAGTTTTATTAAATTAAATTTAGTTAAATTAAAGAAGGAGGTTAATTTTGAAAAAGAGGCAACCTTAGCCAATCGATCTGATGAGAATAGTTCTTTAGAAGAAGAAACAGTTGAAGGTCTGAGAATTCAATTAAATTGGAAGGGAAAGAATATCAATAACCTTGATATTCTTTCCGGCGGAGAAAAAACTCTTTTAGCCATTGTTATTTTGATGGCTATTGCCAAGTCATTTTCACCACCTTTCATTGTCTTGGATGAGGTTGATGCTACTTTAGATGATGAAAACTCTGAAGCAGTAGCCAATATCTTTATTGATTTAGCCAAAAGAAGTCAGTTGATTATTATTAGTCATAATCAGAATATTATTAAAACTGCCAATGTTCTTTATGGCGTAGCAATGGATTCTTCTCATTCTTCAAAAATAATTTCCTACAAATTACCAACCAAAGTCGAATTATAAATTATAAATTTAAGAAAGATGATTTATCTTGGCGCTGATCATCGCGGTTATCAACTTAAAGAAGAAATAAAACTTTATCTTAAAGAGAAAAAGATAAAATCTATTGATTTAGGCAATGACCATTATGATGAAAATGATGATTATGTGGATTTTGCTCTGGCAGTGGCAAAAAAGGTTTCTTCAGAAAAAAAGAGTTTTGGGATTTTAATCTGTGGTTCAGGTATAGGTATGAGTATTGTTGCTAATAAATTCAAAAATATCAGGGCTGGTCTTTGTCTCTCGCCTTGGTTGGTTAAAGATGCCAGGAAGGATGATGATATTAATATCCTTTGCTTGGCAGCTGATTATACTGATCCAGGCACAGCTATTAGAATAGTGGAGGTTTTTTTAAAAACGGATTTTGAAGAAGCGGAAAGAAGAATTAGAAGGATTAAAAAGATAAAAGAAATAGAAAAGAAATTAAAAATTTCTTAATAATTAAGAATATTAAGAATTATGGAAATCAGGGAGAAATTTTTAAAATTCTTTGAAAGAAGAGGTCATACCATTGTTAAATCCTCTTCTTTGGTTCCAGACGAACCATCGGTCCTTTTGACAACGGCTGGCGTCCAGCAATTTAAGCCCTATTTTGTTGGTTTAAAAGATCCGCTTAAAGATTTTTCCAGCCAGAGAGCAACAAGTTGTCAAAAGTCCTTTAGAACTTCTGATATAGATCAGATAGGAGATGAAACCCATCTTACTTTTTTTGAAATGTTGGGTAATTTTTCCTTTGGACCAGTAGGTTCAGATAAACCAGATGATTTTGGCAAGAGCGGCTATTTTAAAAGGTCAGCCATTCATTGGGCTTGGCAGTTTTTAAATGAAACTTGTTCTTTGAAAGAAAGAGATTTTTTTGTGACTGTTTTTCAAGGCGATGAAAATGTGCCTTTTGATGAAGAATCTTACAATATCTGGCGAAAAGAAATAGGTGTTCCTGAAGAGAAAATTAAAAAATTTCCTAAAGAAGACAACTTTTGGGGGCCGACTGGCTTGGAAGGTCCTTGCGGGCCAACGACTGAGATTCATATTGAAGGAGTAGAAGTTTGGAATTTAGTTTTCAATCAGTACTTTCAAGAAGAAAGTGGTAAGTTAAAATTATTAAAAAATCCAGGAGTAGACACAGGAATGGGTTTAGAACGTTTATTAAAAACTATTGAAATGGCTGAAACAATTTTTGAGACATCTTCTTTTTTGCCGCTCTTAGAGGTAATTGATAAAGAAAGTTCTTTCCTAGAAACTAAAATTAAAAGAATTTTAGCCGATCATTCTCGAGCAATTGTTTTTCTAATAAGCGATGGAGTTTTGCCTTCAAATAAAGAAGCCGGCTATGTTCTTCGTCGCTTGTTAAGAAGATTAATAACTTATAGCAAGATTTATCAATTTGATTTTTCTTTACTTTTGAAATTAAAAAAAGTTGTTGAAGAAAATTATGGAAATTTTTATCCAGAACTTTTCAATAAAAGAGAAGAAGCAAATTCAATTATTGAGGAAGAATACCAGAAATTTCAGCGGGCTTTGAAGCAAGGACTGAGAGAACTGGAAAGAATTCCAGAAATAGATGCTAAAAAAGCGTTCTATCTTTACGAGACATTTGGCTTGCCTTTTGAAGTGATTAAAGAAATTGGCGCTAAAAAAATTAAAAATCTGTCTTATCAAGATTTTGAAAAAGAATTTAAGAAGCATCAAGAGATTTCTCGAAGGGGAGCAGTCATTAAATTTGGCGGTCATGGCATTTCTGACAAAATGAAGAAAGAGGAGATAGAAAAAATTACCAAACTTCACACAGCCACCCATCTTCTTCAGGCGGCTTTAAGAAAAATTCTTGGTCCGGAAGTTAAACAGGCTGGTTCAGATATTAATCCTCAAAGATTAAGATTTGACTTCTTTTTTTCCAAAGAGATAAACCAAGAAGAACTTAATAAAGTGGAATCTTTGGTTAATGAAAAAATTAGTCAGGATTTAGAAGTGAAAAAAGAGGAAATGTCATTATCTGAAGCGATGAAAAGTGGTGCTTTGGCTTTTTTTAAAGCAAAATATCCGCCAAGAGTAAGCGTTTATTCAATTTTTGAGCCAAAAAGCGGTGAAGTTTTTTCTAAAGAAATTTGTGCTGGTCCTCATGTTAAATCAACTAAAGTTCTTGGCAATTTTCAAATTATTAAGTTAGAATCAATAGGCAGTGGCTTGAAGAGAATAAAAGCTACCTTGCAAGAATAAAATTAGATAAATTCCAAATTCCAATATCCAAATCACAATTAATATCCAATGACCAAAATTCCAATTTTCAATTAATAAAATTGTTTCGGTCATTTGGTCATTGAGTATTGGAATTTAATTGGAATTTGGAATTTGAAAATTGGGATTTTAAAATTGTAGCTTTAAGCTTTACGCTGTGGCTTTGCGCTTTGCGCTTTGAGCTTTACGCTTTGAGTTTCTGCGCTTAAATTTCAATTTAATTAATCTATGTTTTTTCCTTTAGAAAAATTTAAAGAAAAGAAAAAGATTGTCCTTTTGAGGGTTGATTA
>Ga0190304_1000444_pt1 | contig 19472 bp, 14 predicted proteins | sample 48700712_MG_FD_161670 | JGI IMG/M metagenome (GOLD analysis project Ga0190304, IMG submission 161670) | Hydrothermal vent sediment bacterial communities from Southern Trench, Guaymas Basin, Mexico - 4870-07-1--2_MG | ecosystem: Environmental > Aquatic > Marine > Hydrothermal vents > Sediment ...
CGGCGATGTCGGTGATGGTGAGGTAGCGGTTGTGGAAAATCATGTCAGTGTCAATGTCGTCCTGCTCCACAATCCACACTTTTCCTTCGATCACTGTCGGCTTTTTGCTGGATGCAGCCCGTTTTACTGCCTGAGTAGAAAATTCGTGGCCCGCTACAAATTCAGCTGGGGATGCAGGAATTGCATCCGGCGTGGTGATGTACCCGGCAACGGCTGATGCTGCCACTTCTGCCGGAGAAGCCAGATAGACTTTTCCCTTGCCCTGCTTGCCGGCGAAATTGCGGTTCCCGGTGCTGAGGGTGGTTTCTCCCGGCCCGTTTTGTCCTACCTGCCCAGCCGCGCAACCGGCACATCCGGCATTACTCACCAGCGCTCCGGCATCTTTGAATATCTTCATGATCCCTTCATCCAGAAGTCGCATCCAGACGTCGTTTGTGGAGGGAACAATTTTGAGAACCACACCTGGGGCAATCTTGCGTCCTTTCAGGATATTTGCGGCTACCACCATGTCTTCATATCGGCCATTTGTACAACTGCCAATGAAGGCGGAATCGATCTTCACCTTGCGTTCCAGATCAATGTCTACTGCGTCATCAGGATGTCCGGGACGGGAGATCATGGGAACAAAGCTGCTGATGTCCAGTTCCAGTTCCTGGTCGTAGTGAGCATCGGGGTCTGCCAACACTTTCTCGATAGTGCGGCCGCAGCGTTCTTCGGCAAATTTGATGATTTCATCGGTGGGGGGGAAGAGCACAATGATGGCCCCCATTTCGGTAGCCATGGATGCGATGGTGATACGCTCATCCAGGGTGAGTTTGTCCATTTCTTCACCATACATTTCTACCGAGTAGCCCAGCAACGTATTGGCGCCAAAGCGGTTGAGCAGATTCAACACGATGTCTTTGGCATAGATGTTTGCTGGCCGTTTTCCCGTGAAGGTGAGTTTGATGGATTTGGGTACCTTGAACCAGCTTTTACCACTGGCCCAGGCTGCGGCGATATCGCGGTCGCCCATGCCTTGTCCAAAGGCGCCGATAGCACCCAGAATGTTGGCATGAGAATCGGTGGAGATAATGGTGCATCCGGGATATGCCAGCCCCTGCTCGATAACCAGATGGGTACCGATACCCGCATCGATGTCATAGACCTTGATGCCTTTCTCGCGGGCAAAAAGCCGGCAATACTGCTGGTTGGCGGCGTACTTCTGGTCAGAGCCGGTGGGATTACAGTCAAAAGTAAAAAAGGTTTTGGACGGATCGTCAACTTCCAACCCGTTATTGATGAGATTCTTCACCACGTTTGCACCGCCAAAGTCACGGGCGGCACGTACATCGATTTCGATATCGATGATCTCACCGGGCTTAACCACATCTTTGTCGCTGTGGTTTGCCAGGATTTTTTCTATCAACGTTAATGACATGTTTGCTCCTTTGGTTTCCAGGCAGGGGCTAGGAAACCAGAAAATACGTTTATTTGTTATGGCTCATTTCCAGGCTCCTGCTTGGAAACGCCTGACTGATCATGTTATGTTTCTCTGATTTTCAAACGACTTTTGAAGGGAAGGAAGGTCATGAAATCGGCATGATGCACCAGATATGCTTCGGTGGTGCGTTTTACCATATCACCTTCGCCGGCGTGAGTTGCGATGATGTGGCACACTTCCGGGGGGCAGCCGCATTCTTCGGCCAGAGAAACACCGCTGAAGGGGTGGCGCAGGTATTTGCCATAGGTACCTTGCACGGCTTTGCCGTTTGCATCCAGAACATACTCCAGCAGCTTGCCTACGTCGGCCAGGATGGCGCCGGCAATGAGCACATCCATGTTCACGGGTAATTCTCCGTGATAAAATTCGTTACACTTTTCGCCGGCGGCTTTGGCTATGTGAACCACGCTGCGTTTGTGATCCATAAATGTGACCTTGAGGTCTGGGCCACACAGAAGGGTAAAGGGAATGGTTTGCAAATCTCCAGGGGTAAGCACACTTCTCTCCAGAGCCAGTTCCCAGGTGCGGGTTACTTTGCTCCGCAGCTCATCATCTTCAATCCAGGCCAATTCCGGCCACAGTTCGTTAATTTGCATGTCTGCTCCTTATAGATAAAGTGTTCCCAAGCTGGGGCCTGGGAACAAAACAGAGGTATCTTCGTAGCTACGTTTCCTGCGTCCAGACCCCAGCCAGGATGCAGGAAGATATGGTTTTACAGAGCGGCGATGATGGCGTCAGCCATTTCGGTAGTGGAGGCAGCGCCTTGATTCAGCACTTCCTGTGATCCCCGAAGTTTCAGCATATCGTATGCCCGGTATTTACCTTCTTCCACCACTTTGGCGATGGCGGCGCGGATGCGATTTGCTTTTTCCACTTCATCGATGTGATCAAGCATCATGCAGGCACTCATGATCATGGCGATGGGATTTACGATGGATGGATTGAGCTTCTGGTATTTTGGAGCGGAACCGTGAGTGGGCTCGAAGATGGCCACTTTTTCACCGATATTGGCGCTACAGGCAAAGCCCAGACCGCCGATCAATCCGGCAAAGCCGTCTGATACGATGTCGCCGAACATGTTTCCTGCGATAATAATACCATAATTTTCAGGGTCTTTGGTCAGCCACATCATTTGAGCATCGATGTTTGTAAAGTTGAACCGGATTTCCGGGAATTCTTTTTCCAGTTGACGACAGATGGCCAGCATCATGCCACTGGTTTCCCGGATAACATTTGGTTTTTCGCACAGTGTCACCCGTTTGTAGCCGAATTTTCTGGCATATTCAAAGGCGGCACGGCAGATACGTTCCGAATATTTTTTTGTAAAGATACGGGTAGAGATGGCCAATTCTTCTCTGGGAGACCAGCCGAAGTTTTTGGCGAATTTCGGGTGCGTCATCATGGCATCATACACTTGATCGCTGGGATTTGTCCATTCCACACCACCATAAAGGCCTTCGGTGTTTTGGCGGAAAACCACCACATCAACTTCCGGTTCCTGGATGGTATCGTTTGGTCCGCGGCGAATGAAGTTCAGTGGATTACCCTTGAAGGTTTTGCAGGGACGCTGGCAGATATCCAGCTGGAAATGCTGACGCAAGGAAACGATGGGGCTGTAATACACAAACCCTTTGTCCTGCAGTTCTGGAGCCAACTCTTTGGCGGCTTCGGTTTTTGGTTTGGATGTGATAGCACCGAAGAGGGCAATGTGGTGCTTCTCCAAAAGATCAAGGGTTCTCCGGGGAAGAGGATTTCCCTCTTTACACCAAAATTCCCAACCGATGTCTGCGTGTACATATTCTGCTTCAAAGCCTACTGCATCCAGTACGCGGATTGCCTCGGGTAATACGGTTTTTCCAATGCCATCTCCGGGCATTGTAACGATTGTTCTCTTTGCCATGATATCCTCCTGATTTTTCATTTAACTTTTTTTATTTTTACAGAGACCCCGGGGAAGTGTTCCCTCTGGAGAAACCATTTATGCCTCTATGTTGCGAACCACGTCGATCACGGTGCCGTCCACCCACTTGATGGCTCCCACAACTTTGTCTCCAATCTTTGGTTTGGATACTTTGCCACAGATGCGGTCGGCTTCGGCCTTGAGCTCTTCTATGGTTTTGATAGGCAGGCCAGAGCCTTTGGCGGCATCCAGCAGATCCTGACGCAGAGGATTGATCGCGATGCCACGTTCGGTGACGATGACGTCGATGAGCTCGCCGGGGCCAACGATGGTAGTTACTTCGTCGCGGATTACCGGGATGCGGTCGCGGAACAGCGGCACAGGGAGAATCACGTTTCTGGCGTGAAGGCAGTTTTGCCAGCCGCCGATGCCGTGAAGCATGTAGCCGTCTGAGTGAGTTACCACATTGCCATTGAAGTTCACATCCACTTCGGTGGCGCCCAATATCATGATGTCCATCATGGAGGTGAGGTTGCCTTTGGAGTGGAAATTGTAGGCGTTAAATACCGGGTATTGGTGGTGGTTGCGGTTTTCGCTGATGCTGCGAACTGCTTCCAGGTCAAAAGCTTGTGCATCCAGGATGTGCTCCATAGTGCCATCTTCCAGCATGTTTACCATGTATTGAGTGCTTCCGCCAAAGCCCAGACGGGATTTCCATCCCTTTTTCTTTAAGATTTGATGGGTGAAATAGCCGATAGCCAGAGATGTTCCACCAGCGCCGCTCTGCATGTAGCAGCCGTCCCGTAACATGCCGGTGGCCTCTACGAAACGGGCTGTGAGATCGGCGATTAACAGCCGGTCGGGGCTTTTGGTGATGCGTGTGGTGCCGGAAATAATTTTTTCAGGAATGCCTATTTTATCTATCAGAGCCACGCTATCTACGTAATTTCCTTCTATTTCCATGGGGAAACAGGGGAAATCTACCAGATGGTCTGTGACGACGATAACGTTTTCGGCATAGAGGTAATCGGGCTTTGCATAGCCCAGCACGCCGCAGGCTGAAGGCCCCCGTTGGCCGGTGGCATTGCCAAATTTATCTGCTGCCGGGGCGGCCAGAACTGCGATATCAATTTTTACCTCACCATCCTGCACCGCTTGAACTCGGCCACCATGAGAACGCAGGATGCCTACGCCTTTCATGCCGCCACGAGTGGTAAAGCGTCCCAGTGGCCCATTCATGCTACCTTCTATGTGGTGAATTGTGCCGTCTTTAAGGTACTCGATGACAGGTTCATGGCAGGGGAAAGATGCCGAAGGGAACCACACCAGATCTTTGATGCCCATATCGTGAGCGATGCGGAAAATCTCGTTGGCTACCAAGTCGCCATTGCGCAGATGATGATGAGTGGAAATGGTCATGCCATCCCGCAATCCGGCTTTTTGCAACGCTTCTTTTAAACTGTGGATTACCTTGTTTCCATCTGTCGGGTAATCGATAGTAGTAGGGATATGTGGACCAAATTTGCGTCCGGTAGGGCGGTGTTTATTCAAACCTTTAAAGGGGATCGCTTCCTGTCCGTTTATCTGTGTTGGCACCATGCGGCCGACAGCGTTTTTTACTTCATTATTTGCCATAAGACTCTCTCCAATCTGCCGAAATTTTCTTTGCTTCGATGGCCATGTGAATGGTTCGTTGAGCGCGTTTCACCACAGGAGGGTCGATCATTTTGCTGCCCAGAGAAACCACACCGAGGCCCTGTTCTTCAGCTTTGTAAAAGGCGTTTACTATTTTTTGAGCTTTATCGATTTCCTTGTCGTTGGGAGCAAAGGCGTCGTGGATTATGGGAATCTGGCGGGGATGGATGCAGCCCATGCCGTCAAATCCCAGAGACTTGGAAGTGAGCACATTCTGGCGCAATGCTTCCATGTTACTTACGTCGGAAAATACCGAATCGATAGCCTGGATGCCGGCAGCGCGGGCTGCGTTTACCAGCATGCATCTGGCGAAGAAGGATTCGGTGCCCTCCCGGGTGCGTTGTGTTCCCAGGTCTGCGGTATAATCTTCCAGGCCAATAGCCAGTGCTACTACATGCTCGGATGCAGTGGCGATTTCGTATGCTTTCATTACTCCCAGAGCACTTTCGATGATAGGCATTATCCACACAGGATTGTTGCAATTATGCTTGGTTTTTACTCCTTCTATTTTTGTTTCCAGCGCTTTGATCTCATCGGCAGACTCGCATTTGGGGAGAAGCACCAAGTTTACATTGTGAGGAATCATCATCTCCAGATCATCCAGTCCCAGTGGCATTTGATTGATGCGCACCATGCGCTCGGTGCCGTAAAAGTCGCAGGCCAGCAAGGTGTTTCGTACCAGGATGCGTGCTTCGTCTTTTTTGGCAGGAGCCACCGAGTCTTCCAGATCCAGGATCAGGCCGTCGGGATGGTGCAGCCCGGCATTGATGGCCAACTTGGGTGTATTCCCCGGCAAATAGAGGCGGCTGCGGCGATAGCGATCTCGGGCTGTAGCGTAGGTATTTTGTGGAAGCATCCGGGGAAGAAATTCTTTGCCTGTACCGGTGAGTTGCTTGATAGCATATTCCAGCCGTGCTGCCAGCACATAGTCCAGGGCGCCGGAGTCTTCTATGGTGACTATGGCGTGTTCGATGCCATAGAAGTGCAGAACTTCATGGCATGTGGCGGTGATGGCATCGCCAAAAAGGTTTTTTACTTTGCTCGTGAGGTCTATCTCGATGCTACCTTTTGTGGTAAGCTCGAGGCTTACAAAACAGTCTGAGCGGACTGATTTACCTTTGTTTCCTGCGGTGGCAATAGTAGCCAAAACATCCTCCTATGATTTTAAAAACTCTGCTAAGTATTGGTAGCGGGGTTGCAATGCACCCTGATGTGCAATGCACGCTTTTTTCATTTCGTCAGGTAAGGTTGATTCTTCGATTGGTAGCCCATAATCGTTTCGTAAGGTGAGCTCCATAAAGGGCATCAGAGCTGCGGAAAAACAGTCTGACGCTTCCCGGGAAAATTCGCAGGGCAGGTTGTCCACGGCGCAATTTGCCACACCGTTGCCCGTCAGGCCATCCACATGGGTGCCGGTTTTGGCGTCAAAGATGAAGATGGGATTATCGGGTTTGGTGGATTTTACGGTGCATTCTACCGATCCCTGGATGTCGCAGGTGATGTCGCCTATGATGATCAGTTTACCGTCCTGCAGCTTTGCCAGTTCGGAATTTGGTAAAAATACCGGGCAATCAGGTTCCCAATAAATGGCGTTCATATACACACTGCAATAGGGAAGATACCGATGGACAATGCTTTCATAGGCATCGTGGTGTGCAAAATAATCTTGCAGGCCAAACGCCCCACCATCCTTGCGTGCCACCATGTGCTCTTCTTTAAAGACCACTACATAGATTTTGTGGGGGTCGTTGTACTGTTCCACAGCGGGCAATTGGTCGGGAGTGATGTATTCTACGGGCAGCATATCCAGCACGTTCTGGCATCCTTTGGCCACGTGACCGTAGCCCATTATGAAGATATTGAGGGGACAGATTTCAGCGGGTAAACCAGTCTCGGAAATTTCATCACCGATGAGTTTTATCTTATCCAGGGCGTCTTGTAATCCATCGTATTGGTAGGCATGCTTCATCTTGAGGAATGGTGTATCCAGGTTGTGCAGTGCCTTGATGCGTTGCCCAAGCCCCCACAGGGTATCCACCATCCCTGCATTACCGGCAAAAGTGCCGAAAAATACCAGGCGTCGGCCCTGATTATCCACGATGCGCTCATAATCCATCAAAGTGGTTTGTGTATCGAGAAAGTGTTGAAGCAGAGGCATATTGTAGTCTTGTCCCTTAATGGTGTGGGAGAAAAAGAGATGGGGTACGCCGGCTACGATGCGGGGAATGGGGATTTCCTTCACGCCAATAATGAAGTCGCATCCAGTGAGATCGGCTGAAAGTTGAGCTCCGGCTTTGGCATAGGCTTCATCGGAGTAGATGCGAATATCTGAGGGCTCCACCACCACGCTAAATCCTTTTTGTACAAGCTCTGCAACAGCTGCGGGATTGAGGGCAACTCGCCGCTCCCATTTATTTTTCGTTTCCTTAATTATTCCCAGTTTTTTCATAGTTGCTCCTGTCGTTTTTTTTCTGTTGGGATGCAATTTCCAAGCCTGTTGAGAAGCCAATTTCGGCAGTTGAACAAAAAGGAGCAACTGCCGAAATCAAATTCTGATACCTAATCGTAAAAGCGTTCGATTAGCCTGATATCCATGGTTTCCAATTCATTGAGAACCGGTTCATAAATATCACGGGTGATGGGTCTGATCACGCCACGACGGGTGATCTTGTTTTCCAGCAAGAGTCGAACACCGATGGCAGCGGGTAACGATACCGTGCGGGACATGGAGGTGTCTCCGCCGGAAATGCCGTAGTCAACCAAGGTTGAGGTAATACGTTGGGTTTTGTCACCATAGGTTGCTTCAAATTCATGATGCATCACCAGCAGGTCCCGTTCCCCGGGGGCGTAGGACATCTTGTCCAGCATCAGGGCGGTGAGGACGTCTATGGCGCCGCCGGAAGTGATAGGTAGTGGTGTTTCGTCAAAGAATCCCAGCCAGCCCATTTTCTTCAGGGTTACGCTGGTGATGGGGATTTTGTAGCGTGCAGCGATTTCCGCTTCAAGATTTTCATCGGATGCCAAACCCATTATTCTGGTGGCGATGAAGTTACGCACTGTGCCACTGAGATTTTCAAATTGTGGCTCTTGTTTAAAGAATCCCATTTTGCCAAAAACAACCCACAAATCGCAATGGCTTACATTACGCAGGGTGCCCCTGTACATGGTTTTTACGTTTTTTAAGCCATAGATGTCTATGTAATCCAAAGAGTTACGATTTGGGTAAGCTTCCAGGGTGCCAACGCCAGGAACGTCCAGCAGCCAATAATGGCTGAAGAGTTCTTTGCCGGGTACTTCTACCACAGCTCCATCTTTGAGATAGGTTGCGTTATTTCCCGCTGCGATAAGTACGCCCTTGGGAGCCCAGGAAAACTTGTATCCCAAGGGATTGGTGTTTGCATCCGGTGCTGGTAAACCGCCGCAATAGGACATAAAACTGGTGATCTGACCGCCGTTGTCTTTTACATGATCAAACACCCGCATGGCGCTCATGTGGTCGATGCCGGGATCCACGCCGATTTCATTAAGGATGGTAACTCCGGCAGCTTTTGCGTCGTTATCCATGGCCGTCATGGTGGGACTTATATAGGATGCAGTAACCATGTGTTTGCCCAGGGAGATGCATTTTTTTGCGATAATCGGATGCATCACAGCAGGTAAAAGGCTTACTGCCAGGTCGTTTTTTGCTATCAGTGATTCCACCAGGGTTTCATCGCTACTGTTTACTGCGAGGGGTGTTACGTTTGTGTGTGGTGCAGCGAGAGCCTGGGCTTTGGTGATGTCGATATCGCAGATGGTAACATCGATGCCATGACCTGCCAAATAATCGACCATGGGCTTTGCGACAAGACCGGCACCAAAGATGGTAACTTTCTTGGCCATTTGTTCCTCCGTATGATTATTAATGGTGTCACGTTGGGTACTCATAAGTGCATGTCAACCTTAATCATCGTTAATTTTGAGGATTTTGCCCCCGAAGAAAGGTTCTCCTTTTGACCATCGGGATTATCAGCTTTGGAGAAAAATAAATTTCTTGCTCAATCTTTGGGCTGATGAATCTTTACCGCCAAGCAGATGCTTTGCACCGGCAAATGGTCGGTTTTGGTTGCATCTCAAAATAATCAGGGAAGTTACATTCCCCGAAAGATCAGAGGATTTATGGATATGGAACGTAAAATTGCACGTTATGCTCGGATCATTGAGCAACTGACAACGCTGTTTTCCAAAACTACAGACCCCTTCGCCCGTATGACAACAATCGCTGCAGTGCTGCATAATAAATTTGATTATTATTTCTGGACCGGCTTTTATCGGCTGGTTGATGGAGAGCTCACCGTGACTACTTATCAGGGCTCGGTGGCTTGTCTGGTGCTCAAGAAACACGTTGGTGTTTGTTGGGCTGCTATCGATTCCGGTGAGCTAACAATCGTAGGAGACGTGGAGGCTTTTGAAGGTCACATCGCCTGCGACGCCCGCTCCCGTTCTGAAATCGTGATTCCTGTGCGCAATGCACGGGGCGAAGTGGTGGCCGTGATGGATGTGGACAGCAAGCGGCATCACAGCTTTGACGATACTGACGCAAAGGGATTACAAACAATCGTGGATCTTATTTACACCCATTAGGAGCTGTATGAAAGGCGAATTTTATAGTACGTGGCAATTGCGACGCAAGCAGGGTAAAGGCCGATTTGTGTTGGTAACCATCCTGTTATGGAGTCTCTGCACCACTATCCTTTTTTTCATGATCATGGCAGTCACCAAGGAGCAATACGCCTCCTTCGGGACCTTCCTTTTTGCACTTCCTGTGTTTTGGCTCTTTGGCATTCCTGTGGCCCTCATCATGTGGCATCGTAATGAAAAAAAGTGGTTTTATTGGCGCTCCCTGGCCAAAAAGTCTAAGCCATCAAACGAGGAAGAAGCATCATCACAACATTAAAGGACATATGCACGCAATAAGCTGGCAACAGACTGTTTGATTTCTGGCGATAATACCCGGCAATAAGACCCAGTAAAACAGCGTTAAAGACAATTGATGCCACAATGCGCGCTGGCATGAAGCTGAGCAGTGGCAGATGAATAATGCCAAACTGCACAGCGGGAATGATATTTTGCCAGGCAAAGAATTTCATTGGTTTCCCCTCATCTATCAGGATGCGCATAAGCACGCCCCGCAACAGAAATTCTTCAATGAAACTTGCACCGATCCATATTGAAAGTACATCTTTCAGCAGGATGCCAGACACCGCCGGGTGATCTCCCTCCATAGCGGTGTGCAGAGGAAAAAGCAATTCTTCAAGCAGATTAGACGACACCGCAACTGCAATCGCTACTCCGCAGGCAATCAGCACCAGGCGTCCCGAACCAAAACGAAAACCAGCTGCAGCAAATCCCTTTTTCCATACCAGTGTAATGATCAGTGCGCAGAGCAGCAATACCGTCTGCGTTGCCTCGGCTGGACCATACCAGCTCAGTTTCTCCATTACTGGCTTGATAATACCGCTGGACATTACAGCCATAGGCATAATAAAACAAGCCAGAAACCAGACACTCAACTCAACGCCAATTCGTTTCAGATTACTCATCACTTCTCCTTTGCTATCCAGTTCCATAGCTGTTGAGCAATGGCGCCACCTCGCTCCTCCATGTTCAGCGAAGGATCAAAACGGGCCTGCAAACCAAGCCCTTCGATCAAGGCCAGAAGCATCATACTCAGCGCTTCTGCATCAACGGAGGGATCTATTACGCCAGCCTGTTGCTCAGCTGCAATAAACTGGGTGAAGTTTGTACGCGTGACAGCATATCCTGCCGCCATACGGTCAATAATCTGAGCATCTGCCTTTCCGGCCTGCAGCAGCAGTTCCATTACGGCAAAGGGCGGGATGGCCACTTCTGCATCCAGTGCGTCACCGATAAATTCAGCGCTGGTATGCATGCGCGCCAATTGCCGCTCCAGAAAATCACGGAATCCGGTGATATCAGTGTTGTGCTGCCGGCTCCACTGCTGCATCAAACTGAAGAAGTACTCGATGACCTCACGGAACAGCTCTGTTTTGCTGGAAAAATGGTGATACAGTGCCGGCTTGCTTACTCCCACCTCGGCGGCAATGGTATTAAGCGATGTAGCGCGATAGCCTTTGAGCAGCGCCTGTTTCAGTGCAGTTTGTATGATTCGTTCTTTTGTCTTCATTCACTCTCCTTACTTACCGGTTGGTAAGTTTAATGGGTAAGCTAACAGGTCAAGAAAAAAAGCTGCGGTGCCTGAATGATACTGCATCCAAATTTTTTTTGACACGATTCCCCACTCACGACATTCAATAACCGAAAGGAAAAGTTATGATATCCGGTGGCCATCGCCCGGTGCCTCTCTATGAACCCCGAGATCATCCTCTTTGACGAACCTACCTCCGCCCTGGATCCCACCATGGCAAGCGAGGTGCTGGCGGTGATTCGTAGAACTGTGCAAGGTCGGTTATTCTCTCATCAATGCCGATATTTCTCTGGCATATTCAGAAAAAGCCGGAAACGAGAACTTACTTTCTGCTACCGGGGAAAACAAATAAATCTGCTGGAAGGCGACGACGTCGGTGTGGTAATTATTCGTAACAATGCTCAGAGTATTGCCTTTTCCTAATGAAAATGGAGTTAATGCTCTTACACTGAAGATAGATGTGTAAGGGACTAAAATATAAAGATATTCAAACGATAGTGTCTTTCTGGTGGCAGTAATGCATGAGAATAGTTTACCTGATAGGTAAATAGTATTTGACATCATATCATGGCAAAATAGCTTCTCCGCAAAAGAGATGATGCTTTGAAAGTTGAAATATCAGACCGCAAACTTCGGAAATCTGTTGGTGATCTCAAAAAGCTCACCACGATTTATGGGCCGGGAAATGCCAGGATGATAATTCAACGGATAAATGAATTGGAAAGCATCCCCAATCTTGGATTGATGGTTACGCATCGGATAGGAAGATGCCACAGGTTAAGGGGGGATTTTAAAGGGAAATATGCTCTCGATCTTAAACATCCCAAACGATTAATCATCAAACCAAAATCACAAAATCACGGTAGAAAAAGTTTGACAGTGGAATTCGAAATTCAATAAACCGTATGGAGAAATAAATCAGTAAAATGGAGAGACGTATGGATAAAAATTACGATGCAGGATTGCGGCACATGAATGCCGGAAAATTTAAAAAAGCAATCCCTCTTTTTGAAAAGTCCCTGGCAAAGAATCCCAATGATCATGATACTCTGTTTAATTTGGCTTTATGTCTTTACAAAACAGAGAATTATACCGCTGCCGCCAAGCTTTTTTTCCAGGCCAGAGCCATTCAGCCCACACATGCCGTAACCATCGATTTTCTTATCTCCAGCCTGGTACAAAGCGAAGAATTCCTTCGCGCTCTGGATGTGATAGACGATGCCTTGGTAAGGGGTTTGGAAGATGCCTCTTTGATGAATCGTGCAGGTATTGTTTTTTATAATCTGGCCAATTATCGCATGGCAGCAGAATATTATCAAAAGGCAATTATCCTCAATAATGATGAGCAGGTTTTCAAAGACAACCTGAAACTGGCAAAAGATGAATTGGCGGCCGAACCCACCTACGATCTGGAAGAATCGAAAAAACATACCGCCGCAGCCAGCACAGCATTCAATGCCAAAAATTATGCTGAATCCATCGAAAGCTACAAGCGCGCCATGCTTTTCAATCCCAACAGCGAAGTGACATATTACAATATCGCCGTCTCCAATTCCTGGTTGGACAACAATGATCTTGCCCAGCTGTGGTACGAGCGTGCACTGGTTATTAATCCCCAATATCAATCGGCCTTTGGCAGTCTAGCCGGGACGTGTCTCACCCTGAAAGACAATCTCCGCGCTCTCTATTTTGTGCAGAGACAAGAAGTTCTTGGCCCGCTGGACGCACTGTCTGCCAATCGTGCCGGTATCGCCTTTGCCAATTTACAGCTCTATTCCCAGGCTTTGCCCTATTTCCAAAAAGCTGCCACTCTAGATCCAGCTGACCAGACGTATCAGAAAAACGTAACCTTTACTCAAGAAAGGATGCATCAAGCTCCTCCGGCCTACAGTCGTGAACAAGCCCGGATGCACTACAAAACCGGCGACACCTTTTACGATCAGAAGGACTATGTCACCGCCATCCAGCACTACCGGAAAGCCATCGAAGTCGACCCCCATTTTGCCGTGGCATACAACGACATCGCCGTGTGCTACAGTAACCTCAAAAAGAAAGAGACCGCTCTGGTGTGGTATCAGCGCTCCGTCGGCGCAGACCTTTCCTACGCCCAGGGCTGGATGAATATCGCTCATAGCTACTATAGCCAGAAAAAATGGAAAGAAGCACTGCTACACTTTGAAAAAGCAGTGGCCAGCGGGAAAGATACTGCCAGCGCCTACAACATGGTGGGCAATTGCCTCTACAATGATGGCAAGTACAGGCTGGCGATTCCATGGTATCAGCGGGCGATAGACAAAGAACCGAATACCGAAGTGTATCAGAACAACCTGAATAATGCCCGGAAATATGCGCCTGACACGGGAGAAGAAGCCAAAAAACTGAACAAAACCGGCGATGGATATTTCGAGAATAAGGATTTTTCAAAAGCCCTGGATTGCTATCTCAAAGCAAATCAGCTGCATCCTGGGAATAGCGAATATCTCTCCAACATCGGCTACTGCTACGAGCGGCTCAAGCAGTATCAACCGGGCATTCTCTATGTTCAACAGGCTATTCAGGTAAAACCTCAGGCGGCACATTACCACAACCTGCTGGGAGACCTCTATTATGGGCTGGAAAACTATACTCAGGCCATTGTTCATTACAAGGATGCCATCACTCAAGACGGCACCAAGCACCTTTATCATGCTAATATCGCCTATGCCGCCAAGAATTTGGAACAGTATGAAACTGCCAGAATCCATGGGCTGAAAGCCATCGAACTAGGACGGGATAGCGCAATCTTCTACAATCATGTGGCAAATATTCTTTTCTGGTTGAAGGATTTCCAGGGTGCCATTGCGCTTTATGACAAAGCAATCAGCCGCGACCCTGGCAATGAGACCTTTATCAACAATCGTAAAAATGCTGTAGAAGAGCGGGATGCATCCGGTAGAACACAATTCAGTAGCCCCACTCCCGCCAATGCTGCTGAAGCAAAACGATGGAATACGAAGGGAGATACTTTTTTTGAGAAAAAAGAGTATCAACAGGCCTTGGATTGCTACATCAAGTCTAACCAGCTGCATCCTGGAAATGGAGAATATCTCGGCAATATCGGCTACTGCTACGAGCGTATGGACAACTATCAGCCTGGCATTCCCTATGTGCAGCAAGCCATCCAGATAAAGCCTCAGGCAGCACATTACCACAACCTGCTGGGAGACCTCTATTATGGACTGGAAAATTATGCTCAGGCTATCATTCATTACAAGGATGCCATCGTCAAAAAACCCGATAATCATCTCTATCTTTCCAATGTTTCGTACGCTGCCAAAAATCTCGAAGACTATTCAATGGCAGAAGAATATGGACGCAAAGCCATCGCAGCCGGGCACAAAAACGGCGGCTTTTATAATCATGTGGGAAACGTGCTGTATTGGCTGGAAAAATACGCCGAATCAATACCTTTCTATGAAAAGGCCATCGCCCTCAGTCCCGACGATGTGTATAAAGAAAATCTGCAGAATGCCCGAGATGCTGTGGCAAATCCACCGACATCCAGCACCACCGGAAGCTCTGCATCCAGCACCTCATCCGTTGGCGATGATCCCGGCCCGGTAAATGTGGAAGCGGTGATGGAAGAGCTGAACGCCTTGGTGGGGATGGAGAACATCAAACAGGATATCGATCAATTGATGAAGTTTTTGCGGGTCAACAAAATGCGCAAAGAGCGGGGGATGGAAGCGATGCCCCTTTCGTTGCACACCGTGTTTATGGGCCCTCCCGGCACCGGCAAAACCACCGTCGCCCGGCTGATGGGGAAAATCTTCCGCGCTCTGGGTATCCTCAAAAAAGGCCACGTGGTAGAGGTTGACCGCAGCAAACTGGTGTCGGAATATATCGGCCAGACAGCCAAAGAGACCAATAAACTAATAGATGAAGCGTTGGACGGTATTCTCTTTGTGGATGAAGCTTACACTCTCAAGCCCGAAGGAGGCGGTAAAGACTTTGGCCAGGAAGCTATCGACACTATCCTGAAACGGATGGAAGACGAACGGGAACGCCTGGTGGTTATCGTGGCAGGATACGAAACCGAGATGGATCGCTTCCTCTCCTCCAATCCCGGCCTCCGCTCCCGCTTTAACCGTTATTTCAATTTTCTGGATTACAAACCCGATGAGCTGCTCTATCTTTTCAATGCTTTCCTCAAAAGCAAGCAGTACCAGCTCACCGAAGATGCATCCGATAAATTGCTCCGCTATTTTACGCACCTCTACTCCAAGCGTGACGCCAACTTTGGTAATGGTCGCATGGTGCGCAACCTGATGGAACGGGTGATTCAAATCCAATCCTTCCGCATTGCCGAGTTCGTGAACATCGATGAAAAAACCCTCCTCACCATTACCGAAGGCGACATCAATGCGGTGATTGGCAGCGAATTTAATGAAGAACCCGAAGAATCCCTGGATGATGTGCTGGCCGAACTGGATAAGCTCATCGGCATGAATAACATCAAAGACGATATCCAGCAACTGATGCGCTTTTTGCAGGTGGAGCAGATGCGTTCGGAGCAGGGGCACAGTGGCACACCCATTTCCCTGCACACCGTATTTTACGGCCCTCCCGGCACAGGCAAAACAACTGTAGCCCGTTTGATGGGACGCATCTTCAAAGCTTTGGGCATCCTTAAAAAAGGACATGTGATCGAGGTGGATCGCAGTAAACTGGTGGCGGAATATGTAGGCCAGACTGCACCCCGCACCAATGCCCTCATCGACGAGGCGCTGGATGGCATTCTCTTTATAGATGAAGCCTACACCCTCAAGCCCGCAGGCAGTGGTAACGACTTTGGCCAGGAAGCCATCGACACCCTGCTGAAGCGCATGGAAGACGACCGCGACCGCCTTATTGTGATCGTGGCCGGCTACAAAAAGGAGATGCAGGCCTTCATCAAATCCAATCCGGGACTGGAATCGCGGTTCAATCGCTACTTCAATTTTCTGGATTATAACCAGGATGAATTGCTGGGTATCTTTAAACTACTTACCCGATCGAAAGGATTTTCCCTCATCGAAGAAGCAGAAGAACGGCTGCACGGTTACTTCCACCAATGCTACACCAACCGCAATGCCACCTTTGGCAATGGACGACTGGTGCGGAATATCTTTGAGAAAGTGGTGCAGGCTCAATCCTTCCGCATTGCCGAAAACACCGATCTCTCCACCGGCGACCTCTTCACCATTCATTCCGATGATATCAAACGGGTGATTGACGAGAGCCCGGCACCGGAGCCCACCGATAAAACATCCGGCAGAAAGATAGGATTTTAATACTCACAAAAGAGAGGGACAATTAATAAAAACCTCCGAGGTTGGAAAAACATCGGAGGGCGCTGTGGCACTGTCGTTCTTGATAAAGAAGTTGCCAATATCGGTGATGAATTACAAATCCGTGTATTGAAGGAGAACTGAAATGAAAATCGGGATTATCATTTGTGATCGTTACAAAAGCTGTGCCGGAGGGAAATGTTTCCGGGCACTCAAAAATCGTGAAGGTGCCTTTGATCGGTATGGTGCGGATGAAGAGGTGGAAATCGTTGGCTACACCAGCTGTGGTGGTTGCCCCGGCGGAAACATTGAATACGCACCTCAGGAGATGATAGACAACGGAGCTGAAGTCATACACTTGGCCACTGGATTGGTTGTGGGCTATCCTCCATGTCCCCGGATTTTGCCGTTCAAACGTTTTATCGAAGAAAAGTATCACATTTCCGTAGTTATCGGTACGCATCCTATACCGCAGAAATATTTCATCACTCATCAAAACCTGAACACATGGAGATCTACCGAGTGGGCAAGCATTATCAAACCGACCCTGGGTACGGAAGATTTGCGGAAAAAATACGATTAACACATCCCAACTACTGGATGCATCCCGGTACGTAAAAATCGAAAACCTTGACCGCTAACTTCTTTTCGTAAAGCTTGCTACAAAATTATCAGATACGCAGGAACAAAAAATGGATTCGTTAAAAGCCTGGATTATGTTGCTTCGGATTTCTGGACTGGGAGATGCCGGAGTGACCCGTCTGGCTCAGGAAATTGCCTCGCCGGCAGATTTGTGGAGCCATCCGGAACAAATCGACGATCTTGACTGGATTTCTCAAACAGTGAAGGAGCAATTGCACAACCCGGTAGAGCCGGAGGATTGGCCGCGCATCACCAAGTTGGTGGAGAAATATTCCATCAAATACATTACCATCACAGATGCTGACTATCCTGCCCAACTAAAAACCATTTTCGATCCTCCGCCGATTTTGTACTATCGTGGCCGGTGGCGGGAAGAGCTTTTTCAGCGGGATTTTGCCGTGGTAGGTACCCGCAAAGCCAGCGCTTATGGCATTGCCCAAACTCGTCGCATCACTTTGGAACTGGCGCGAGCAGGTTTTACCATCGTCAGTGGTCTGGCCTTTGGGGTGGATGGCGCTGCTCACACCGCAGCACTGGATGCAGGAGGACAAACCCTGGCAGTGATGGGTACGGGAACAGATCAGATCTATCCATCCCGGCACCGGGAATTGGCGGCTGGCATCCTGGAAAAGGGTGGACTCCTGATCTCGGAACGGTGCCCCGGAAGTCGGGCGGAACGATGGCATTTTCCCACCAGAAACCGCATTATCTCCGGGTTGAGCCTGGGTACTCTGGTGATAGAAGGTTCTCGCAAAAGCGGCGCGCTGCTCACCAGCAAGTTTGCCATGGACCAAAACCGCGACGTCTTTGCCCTTCCCGGGGATGTGAATCGTCCCGAAGCGGAAGGACCCAATTACCTGATAAAGCTGGGAGCCAAGATCGTCACTTCTGCTCAGGACATCCTGGAAGAGTACCAGCTGATGATGCATTCTGCCGGTGAGCAACTTCCCGAAATGACTCCCGATGAGAAAAATCTCTACAAATTGCTGCTGAAGCATCGGCCGGAAATCCAGTTTGATCTGCTGTTGATGGAATCGCAACTGGAGATGGGGGAGCTTTCCACCCTTCTGCTGATGCTGGAGCTCAAAGGTCTTATCCGCAAAACCGCAGGGAATAATATTGCTCCGCTATTTTGAAATTACGAATTAATCGAATTATGGGAATGTTGCAGGGTGACTGTTACTTCGCTGCGTATCGGCCTTAGCCGGAGACGCCGGAACCGTAGTGGACTTGTGTGGCGACCTTCCGTTGAGGAATGAAGAGTAGAGGTCTCAGTTTTTGGCTGTGGGGCAGCCCCAATAAAATTGGTTTGAAATGATAGTTTGAAACGCTGTCATGTCGGGCGAAGTCTAGATATCTCATTTCTGCTAACACTTTGTAGGTTGGCAAACATACAAGTTGACCAGAAAGGAAAAAGTCCTTGACCATAAGAGTCCTCTTGTTTTTTCAAACATATGTTTTAAATATATGTTTTAATATTCTGTAAAGCTTCTCTATGTGAGGCTTTATATGTAACAGGAGGAACCCATGCATAGCGACGAAGTAAAGAGAGCCATCATCCTGGCAACCATCGAGTGTATTGAGGAATTTGGCATCAGCCAGGTAACGGTTCGTAAGATCGCCCAACGCGCCGAAGTAAACGTAGCAGCAGTGAACTATCATTTCGGTTCAAAAGAAGCTCTGCTCAAGCAAGCCATGGATGCAACATTGAACGAAGGATTTGTGAACAACATCAATGACTACCAGCAGTTGTGGGAAAGCGCTCCAACCGAGGCCTTGCGCAGTTTTCTCACCGACACCCTGCAGGGTATCATCCGCTATCCCAATCTTACCAAAGCCCATTTCTCTGCCATCTTCAATGAAAATGAATACTCAGAGGATTTCACTCAAAAATTCACAGTCTTTCTCAATCGGCTGCACAATCTCATCCAGCCCATACTCAAAGAACCCCACAACAAAGTAGTTACCTCTCAGCTCTTCAGCACCATACTGTTCGCCGGCATGATGTCCCCTATGTTTCACCGCTTTGACCAGCTTGATCTCACCCTGCCTCAGGATCAGCAGCAATTTATAGACACCTTGATGCAAACCTACACAACCAAACCAACGGCATAGCTGATAACGCAGCTTTACCGTCCATAAGGAGAAGCATGAACAAGAACATTTTTCTATTAGCAATACTACTTACCCTTTCCTGGCTGATGTACGGCCAGACAGGGCACCTCGCGGGCAGAG
>Ga0190304_1000445_pt1 | contig 19464 bp, 24 predicted proteins | sample 48700712_MG_FD_161670 | JGI IMG/M metagenome (GOLD analysis project Ga0190304, IMG submission 161670) | Hydrothermal vent sediment bacterial communities from Southern Trench, Guaymas Basin, Mexico - 4870-07-1--2_MG | ecosystem: Environmental > Aquatic > Marine > Hydrothermal vents > Sediment ...
AAGATGAATGGAAGAATCGATCTTGCTGATGTAACTTTACATTATCGAGATATAAAGGGTTCAATATTATGTTTGGTATTATTTTATATTGATGATAAAGTCAGTTATGATGTTGCGATAACAGAATTTGATGTATGGAATCCTTGAGGTGGCTTTATTTATGGATTTGCAAAAATTAGGTTTGAGAATTATTAGGGAAGTAATATTTGACAGAGTTGGGAAAATTCCATTAAGAATGGAGGTTGGTGATAATTTTCTAAGATTAGTTTATGTTTCTAAAAGGTGTTACAATAGTAGAATTCTTTTTGGTTCACCTTTTGAAGTATTGGAGATCGATAAACCTATTGCTTTAAATGATGGGTATCCTCCCTGTGAGGAACGGTTACCCTTTAAAAATATATTTTTAAATTTTGAAGAAAAAAGAGGAATTATTTGTACTAATTTATTCTTTGATCTCGATGCATATGGTCCAGATTGGGAGATTTTTGGTTGGTATGCTAAGCGTTTTAAAGAGATGGGTAGAGAGAGGTTTTTTAGTTTTTTGGCTGGTGATGAGAGGGCTAGGCGTAGTGTTTTGGAGAGATTACGGAGGAAGGGTATTGAGCCTTATCTTAGGTATGTTTTGGAGTTTTGGGATAGGCTTTATGGCTATTTGGGTAGGAGGAGGTTCAGGTATGAGGTTTTTGTTCATGTAGGTGATTGGACGCAGATATGTTTTCGTTTTGTTTTTGGTGATGATGTTGTCGGTGTGGTGGGTAGTGTTCTCGATGAGCTTATTGATCTTATGGATTATCTGCGTGATGGCTGGCAGAGGAAGGATATTGAATCTGTTAAGAAGTATGTCTATGAGAATAATCCTAGGATAGCTGTAAAAATATATAAACAGAAGGATGATGGAATAAGTCTTGCTGAAGAAAAATATTTTTAATCATGCTTACTTTTTTCCCGATATCTAAGTATTAGACATTACTTTGGATAAGTTTATAAACTTTATTTAGTTATAATTTAATTATATCAATTAAATCGAAATGATTAGTAATTATTTAATAAAAATATATAATTAAATTTTAAAAATACTTAAGTTAAACAAGGATAACTAACTTTGTAAGGTCTTAGTACAAAAACTCCTATGTCCTTTATAGTTTCGTCATCGTCTATTATTTTTCCTGTAAATACAGAAAATTCAGTCACTAGTTTTTCATGTAATGCTTGTTTGGCTAAATATTTTGCAATTAATGTATTTAGTTTTCCTTTCGACAAAATACAAATATAATCTAAATCGTTTCTAACGATGCTTCTTAAATAAGATAAATAAGGCCTAGTTCCATAATATTTTACTACTTTAGGTTTTCCTACTAATATGAATGCTACTCTGATTTTGTAGGTATATATTAGTTTTATATTTTTCTTTCTCTTTTTTATCTGAATTTTATAAAGAAATTTTGCGAAATTAATTAAATCGTTATGTTCATTAAACATTTTTTCTTCTCTATCATCCAATATGATATTTAAAAATATTTTTAATAAATCCTGGTTCAAAATTATATTGTTTTCCTTTAATATCTCATTTACTTCAAGTAATTTGTTAACATTTTAGGGGATAAAGTGTATCGTGTTTGTATGTTCTAAGTTAGGATATGGGTCTATCCTAGATAGGGGGATATCTAATGAATAATTGTTATGAGATTAAAATCTCAGAATGGTTTCTATATTATAAAAATTTTTAGTTTTTGGAAAAGATATACGTGTACCTATGGAATGGTTGAAGAGATATGGAAGATTTGTAGACGATGTTAATTTTTACTTTATTATGAAAGATTGAGAGATTAAGAAATTATTATGAGTTTATTTAGTGTGTTATGAAAGTTAATTTAAAATATTTTTGTTTTATAAGGCTATGTGTGAGGAGGTATTGGGTTTTAGTGTTGTGTTACATTTTTCTTTTGTCTTCCTTTTCTAGTGGGTATAGTTTTTCTGTTCCTTCTGCTGCTGAAAGTGTTTTTGTTCGTGGGACGGTTTATGATGCTGAGACTGGTCAGCCTATAGAAGGTGTTCTTGTAGAGTATTATATGGTTTGTTGGGATGAGTCTGAGCATTGGGGTTATCCTATTGATTATGCTGTGACAGATAGTAATGGTAAATTTGTGATCAGGTTGGATAAGGTTGAGCAACAGATTGGGAGTAGTGCAACTTATTCACTGGATTTTATATTATCTCATGGGTTTATGCTTATATCGTATAAGGAGGGGTATATTAGAGGATATTTTGCTTTCAATCTCTCTAAGCCAGAATACTATTTCTGGAGTCCTCATGATAAGGAAAAAGGAGTAAAAGTCATTAATATCTATATGTATAAGAATCTTCCTCTAAAGGAGATTAAGAGAGGTTCGATAACAGCAAGATACTATTTTGATTATCAGAGAGCGGCTGCAATTAAACTTATGCATTTTACCAGTTACTATATTGGTATTTTGAGAAAGAAGCTAGGCGTAGGTCTTGAAAATAAAAATATTATAATAGAGTTTAATATGGGTACTAAAACTCTTGGAGTCGGTTCCGCTCATGCAAGTGTTGTGGAGGCTAATCATGTTACTGTTAACTGGTATCCTTGGATAACGGATCCCTTAAATGAGAAATATTTTCTCTTACTCGTGCATGAATTTGTTCATCTTTTCCAAGATAGGGTTAATTCAAAAAATGTTATTTTGCCTCCTGCAAGCCCTTGGTTCACTGAGGGTCAGGCTGTAGCGATTTCAAAAGCAGTATTGTATGAGGAGGGAAAGGGAGGATTATCCTTTGAGCAGCAGGCATATGATGATTCTGTCGGTTTACCTGAAGGCTTCGAGGACTTTATTGATCCTAAGAGTGGAGCTAACTATGCTAAGTGGGGTAGGATGTTTTCGTTGATAGTGTTAGAGGCTAAGAAAGAGGATGAAAGTGTTTGGGATTTTATCGCAAGGTTTATGAGGATTCTGGACGAGTTTGTTGAGAAAGATTCTGTAGGATACATGTATAATGGAGATAAACTTTATACTCTCTCTGACTATGAGACTATCCTAGTCTTATCTCTGGCCGCCTGTAAAAATCTAACAGATCTATTTGTCCAAACCTTCAATTTTCCTGCAGAACTTCTTTCCATTCAAAGATTGGCATACCTAAAGTTTCTCAAGGCAAGAGAATATCTTAACAAGATGTCATATTCTTGGCAAGGTCATGGTGTGTTCCTTGACCATTTCAAAAATGGTATATTTAATTTCTTGAAGAAGAGATATGGAGTGGCTTTGAGCGAGTTTAATATATGTTTGAATTTAGTGAATTGGAGTGGCAAGCTGCCGGATCCATTGAGTACTAAGTGCTTCGTATTTAAGATTCCGGTAATTGTAGTTTTGAATACAAAATATACTCAGAACGAAGAGAAATATGAGATTTTTATAGATAAAGAAAAGATGTATCCTTCTGAGAGAATAGTTTGGTTGACTAGGGGAGATCATCTGATACAGGTATACTTTGGTAAAGCAAAGATATTAGAGAAACATGTAAAAGTGGATGAATCTAGTCAGAGTATCGAGATCAATGTCGAGGAGCATCTATTGACGCTAGAGCTACCTGATAAAAACCTGCCTAAAAACGTGACCATAATTAAATCATGTAAAATAATTGATTCATACAACGTTACACTTAGCAGTTTAAAGATTGCATTACCCGAAGGTAGATACGTAATTATAGTTGAGTCTCCAGACAGAAAATGGTTGAAATCTATTAACTTAAACACTGATATTTTTGGGAGAGTTGAGAAATGGCCTGGACAACTATTCCTATATGTTAAAGACAGGTATGGGAATCCTAGAAACATTATGTTAGTATTTAATGGCAAAAAGATACATGTTAATGGGAGTATAAGAATATATTTGCCATACGGTGTCTATAAAGCTGAGGCGTACTGGAATAAGATTCCCGTATGGAAGGGTATGATAGATTTTAACCATAAAGATCAAAAGGAGGTAATCATATTAGATTTCTATAATTTGAATATTAGAACGGTTAAGAATGATAATCCATTACCGAATTCTGTCATCGAAGTATATTTTAATGACATTCTTTTAGCCAAAAATCATACTGGAAGCTCAGGTAGAGCTTCATTTAAACTACCTAAAGGAGATTATAAAATCAGAATAAGTTATAGAGATAAGGTAAAGGAATATAGAGTATCTTTAACCAATGATAAAGATTTATGTTATTCATTTGACGAGGAGATTCTACCGTTTACAGAATACTTTTTAATAACTGTTCCTATAATTCTTCTTACATGTTTTATATATTATATAATCAGGATAAAAAGAGGGGTCAGAAGATAGGGATTTACACCGAGTATATCGCCTTACAAAATATCTAGAAATCATTTAAAAATTTCAAGTATAAATATGATTTACACCTCCCATAGTTTTATTCTAAAAAGATGTGTTCCATGGACATAGTCTAGGATTATCATATTGTTTTATAATCTAATTTATGGGTAGTTATCACTGCTATTATAATGGATGGTGTTGCTGAGGCTATAACTGTTATATGTGGATTACCTGTTATAGCTATAACTGTAAGAGCTACAGCTACTGTAACTGCGGTTAACGCCAGCGTTATTAGCGATATCTCTATGTTTGATATAGTTGCCTCTGTCCATTGTGAAGGTGTTTCAGGCAACATTAATGCCATTATATTAGATAACGAATATGCTAGGGTTAATGAAACAACTGTTTCAAGAACTAAGGCATATAGAGAAAACCAGACGTTCTGTGTGACGATAAATGTTCCTATACCCAGTATGATGCTTGCCATGAGAACAAAAGGTACCATTGATATAGTTTTTACAGCCGCAATTTTCCTCCTAGTTAAAGGTAAAACATAGAGAAGAGGTGCACTCTCCCCCTCAATGTAATATATTTTTGGTATTGTCGACGAAACCATTACCCCCGTGATACATGAAGATAGTGTTATCATAAATAGGCTATTTCTTTGAACAGGATTAAGAAAAAACAGGAAGGGTAGAACCAAGTTATACAGTATAGTTGCCAATCTCCTAGGTTCCCTAGATAATAGACGTAGATCTTTAAGTAGATAGCTATATGCTATATGTCTAACCTTTATCTCTGATACATGTGTTTCTAAAGATATCGAGGGTTGGGGAAATATTATTTTTCTAAACGATTTTAAAGCAATCCTAACAGTAGCCCCCGTCGATAAAACAGAGAGAATAAATGAGATAGCTGAGACCAAAGGGTACCGATGCCAGAAAAGTGGTCCAAAATATGGTATTAGTGCAATCCACCGATTTTTCCCCAGCGTGCTTCCCAGGGTATCAGCGATAAATCTGATATTCATTAATCTCTGAACCAGTATCCATATCAGGAATACGGCTAACCATCCAAACGTTGATAAAACTCTCATTACAATATTTCTTTTGATACGTGTAGCATAGGTGCCTAAAGAGATTCCTATAAAGAATATAGTTAACATAGCTGTTACAAAGGAAGATGGCAGAGCTATGGCGTTTAGTGGCGATAGGTCATTTCTAATAATTCTATATATCGATGATGCTAGTAGGGGGATTACTGATGTAAAGATGCTGAGTCCACCCCAGTAGAATAGTAATGCTTTAAAATATGTTTTTGTCAATTTTTCCTCTGATAAGGGTAATAGATTCAACATTTCTATTATCCGCTCTGAGGTAAAGGTGGCTGTAAAGGAAACAGTGATCATGAGTGTAAATATTCCTGAAAAACCGATGATTGCTGTTGAACCCGAAAGATAGGCGTTTTCAACTTCTTTTTGTGGGGCTAAAGCCAGCATGGCGGCTAACGGTATTGAGAAAAATGTAAGAATAATTATTAATAGGATATTAGAATGTATTATTGAAGGTTTTACCTCCCTGTTTGTGAGTGTGCCTCTTTTCCATTTTCTTCTTGATCTATAAGATATTTCCTTTGCTAGAATATAGGCGAGGTCAACCATATAGGCACCTAACCATAAAGGTTACGGATGATTTCCTCATATTGCTGCGGATAGTAACCGGTAACCTCGAGGAATACGTCTTCAAGCTCCTTTACACCAAAAAGTTTACGCAGCTCCTCAGGCTTTCCTTCTGCCTTTATCTCACCTTTATGAATAATTATAATTCTGTCAGCTACAGCCTCGGCTATGGGTAAAACATGCGTTGAGAAAAGGACTGCTGTCCCGCGTGCAGCCTTGTTTCTTACCCATATCTTAAGTAGACGCGCTCCTACAGGGTCTAGACCTGTAAAGGCTTCATCCAATATCAGGATATAGGGATCTCTAAGCATGAGAGATGCGAGAAAGACTCGTCTTTTATTGCCATGACTTAGCTCGCCTACAAGTTTTCCAAGCTCTTTTTCCAGCCCTAATACCTTTAGTGTTTCATATATCTGGTACCTAGACACCTTTACTTCATATATTGAAAGTAGAAACTCGACAAATTCCTCCACTTTTAGGGATTCAAAGAGTGTAAGTTCCTCAGGCATATAGCCTATAATTTTTCTGGCCTTTAAGGGATTTATTAAAGGATTTATGCTTCCGACGGTTACATGGCCTCTGTCCGGTGAGAGAATGCCTAAAGCTATTTTGAAAAGTGTTGATTTACCGCTTCCGTTAGGGCCAAGCAAACTAACTATTTCTCCATATTTTACTTTTAGGGAAATTCCTTTCAGGACTGGCTTGTTACTGAAGGATTTCCATATGTCTTGGAAAACTAGGCCTTCAACATATGTATTTTCCATACACTGTTATTTTATATTTACATATATTTAAAACTAATATATTTAGTTTCAAAACTAATTTTTTTTCTAAAAATCTATCTAGTATAGCGTAAAATATTTCATGTAATATATATCCTATAGGTCCCGTAAACAGTATAAGCATACACCAAAACACCAATACTATTATTCTATGTTTTTTACTGATGTCCCTACAGACACTTATGAAAAAGCCTGTGACGATAGAGAAAGCTATAAAGAGTATTACACCATATATTATATCATCTCTATTTAAAATAAAGGATAAGACTAGACCTATTACGAATATCGCTACCTGTATTGCCGTAGAAGCATCTCTACTAGGCAAAAATTCCCCTATTACTATATTAATCCAAAGAAGACATAAAACTGGTGGGCGGCGAAGATGTCTAGACTAAAGATAAGAGACGCGATGCTCAAAGACATCAAAGCCATAGCTGACATAGCCGTCGAAGCCTTCTGGAAGGAATATGGGAGCCGTGAAAAAGCTGAGGAAGCATTCAAAGGCGTCGTAGCCAAGCGATGAGAACGTATGATAGGAAGAGGGACCGGGACAATCCTGGTTGCCGAGGATGAAGGACAAGTTATTGGGTTCCTGGTCTTCCGGTGGTAGCTCGGCTGGTATGGCTGGCTAGAAGCCACAGCTATCAGAAAAGACCATAAAGGTAAAGGCATAGGTACGCGACTCATAGAGACACTTATTCAAAGAGCTCGAAAGGAAGGCTATACGAAGATATGCTTTGCAGTAAAGAAGGAGGACTTGGTCAATTTCTATAAGAAGTTTGATGCTAAACCCTTTAGAGAATTACCTTGTGAAGAATCTGGAAGACTGATTCTCTACTATATATCAGTTAAATAAGACTAATAACAGATAGAGTTTAATCGTTCTACCTACTCGTTTTTCAGACAAAAAACGAGTCATTAATAAATAAAGGAGATAAAAAATTAATATGTTCCTATGCGGCCAGTCTTTTTTGTGTTTTCCTCTATTTTTATGAGTACTATGTATCCAAATATAAGGAATAAGGCTGTTAAAATAGCTACTAGTAGAAGCTCGATACTGGGTTCAAGTAGAGTTTGACTTCCAATGGCTGCATGTCTAACTAGATCTATACAGTATGTATATGGTATTATATATGATATTATACGTAGGTTTTCTGGGAGCTTTGTCACTGTGAAGAAGACGCCTGAGAAACCGATAAGGATGAACTGAAGTATGTTGGATAAGGCGCTTGCTTCTTTAAGCTTAATTACCAGAGAGCCATAAAGTGCCCCAATGCCTAATGACATAAGCATTGAGAGGATGAGACTGAATAATAATAGGATAGGAGATTTTACAGTAATGTTTACGTTAAAGAATGCACTCATTACAGCCGTCAAGTATACCATAGATAATGCTAGGTCCATACTAGCTATCACGAGTCTTCCAGCAAACATTACTATCCTATTAGCATTTGTTAGGAATAGTGGCTCTATAGTTCCCATCTGTTGTTCTCTCCTTATAGTGAAGCCTATACTCCAGAGAGCCATTGAGACAACCTGCCAGAAGATCATCCCCCAGTAAAATTGTCTATAAACATCTGGATTACTCCACTCGTTTTTAGGCAGAAAAAGCATTATTGGGAGCATTATCATTATCAGCCATAGAGGTGTAGATAATAGGTCTGAGATTATCCACATCGGGTATCTAGCATAGGTTTTGATACTATTGTATGCAGCTGCATAAAGATCTAAGGCTAGGTTTAATATCCTAGTACTTGGATAACTCGCCTTTCTTTCTTGCATAGTCTTCCCACCTTCCAAAAACTCTAAATCCAACTATAAAATATATTAGGGAAAGTATAAGGAGCAAGCTAAACCTATAATCTGTTAACGTGAGATGCCTAGTATATACGAGTATAGACCTTATGAGTTCTACGGCCTGTGTAGTGGGTAGGATTAGTGAAAATAGTTGAAGCCATCTAGGCAAAACATAGATAGGATAAAAGAATCCTGATGCCACACTAATAAAGGCTCTGATAACCTGTACAACGGCCCAAGGCTCCTTAAACCTAACTGTTAAAGCAGCTATTACTAAGCTTATACCGAATAGTGGAATAAGTGCTAGTATTAATATGAAGAATGTTTCTACTATACCTAACAGGCTTAGGTTTTCACTAAAAACTAGTGCTGGGATAAGTGTTCCAGCTATAGTAATTAAGGATATGGTGCCATGGGGTAGGATATGTGCTGTCCATATAAGGGCTGTACTCATAGGTGTCAAATAATGTAGCTCAAATGTACCACGTAGTTGCTCAGATCTTATACTGCTACCTACATCTTCCATGATAATTGTAGAAATCATAAAAAGAGATGAACCGACAAGTGAGAACAGGAAAAACTCTGATGTCCCTGTGTTCTCCATAAAGTTTTTTATAGCATTGGCTCCCCCGATCACGTAGCCGATACCGCTGAATAAACCAGTAACCATATATGGCATCGCTATAAACGTCAGTATCCAAGTTGGATATCGAAGCCAAAGCTTCATCTCTTTGACGTAGACTGCGTAGACTCCGAGCAAAAAGTTAACGATTTTCTTCTTCATCAAAACTCTTCCCCGTTAAAGTTATGAAGACATCCTCGAGAGAAGGCTCAAGTAAACGTATGTGCTGGATCTTAACCCTTTCCCTGACCAGTACCTCTAGTATCGTTGGCAGAGCAGACTCTCCTCTACCATCGAATCCTATTCTGATTCTGGCTTTGAACGATGACGGATCAACTATGGTGACCGAGGCATAACTTAAATTAATCTTCTTCTGCAATACGTCTACTAGACCGTTCTTAACACCAACGGCTTCAACCTCTAGAACCTGTTTTCCCTGAACCATCTCCTTTAGTTCGCCAGGCGTACCAAGTGCAACTATCCTACCCCTGTTTATTATTGCTATCCTGTCACATAACTGGTCTGCCTCCTCCATATTATGTGTCGTCAAGAACACTGTTCCACCATCATCGGCGAATTTTCTAATAATCTCTTTTATCCTCCGAGCTGAGGCCGGGTCTAAACCTATAGTAGGCTCATCCAGGAATAATGTTTCTGGCTGGTTAATTAGAGCACGAGCAATATTCAATCTAGATTTCATCCCCGTACTGTATTCCTCTACTAAACGGTCAGCATCCTTTTTCAATTCGACAAGTTTCAATAGTTTCTCTATACGTTTTTCAGCCTCTCTAGGAAGTATATGGTGTAGATAAGCATAGTACCTTAGGTTTTCTCTCCCAGTTAACTTCCAATAAAATCCTCTATCACTGTACAAACTTACACCTATAGTTTCTCTAACCTTTTTTGCATCTTTAACAACATGGTAGCCGTTAACCCATGCCTCTCCCTCATCTGGTAACAGTAGCGTGGTTAACAGCTTAACAGTAGTGGTTTTGCCCGCTCCATTTGGACCCAGAAAACCAAACACTTCACCACGATAAACACTGAAGCTTATATGGTCAACAGCGACTATTTCCTTAACTTTTCCTCTTTTTAAAAATCCTTTTCTCTCTTTACTTCTAAAAATTTTTGTGAGATTACAGGCTACTATTACCTCATTCCGTATATTTCATCCCTCTAAATGAATTCTTCCTATAGAACAATCTTTATAGTCTAACTTCTTTGCTTTAACATATTCACAGTCTACATTTTCAATATCTACCTCATCAGCCTCTATTCCTTTACATCGAAGTCTACCCTTTCTTCTTTCTATAAAGAAGCTAAAAAACGAACCAAACAATCCTCCAATTCTTCTTTTACCCAGTTTAACAACAACTTTTTTAGCTTTAATAACTCCGTCTACCTCTGAATCACCATAAAGCTCAACGTATAGCTCATCAACCTCGATATTTTCATATACCCTAAAAGAACCATAAAGCTCCCATATGCCTCCCTTACAGCTCCTGGCTCTCATAGAACCAAAAACCTTAAGTCTTTCAGCATCGATTAAACCGTTAACAATACAGCTACCACTAGATTCAACAATTCTACCAGTTAGATTACCACTGACCCGTACTGAACCAGAGATATCTAGAACATCTACATCTAAATTACCTGCGAATAAACTACCATTCACCTCTATATCACCACCCTTAAGATTCCCCTTTACACTGGTACTACCACTGGACTCTAGCACCGATATGTATGCATCTTCCTCTACTAGCAAGCTTCCACTTACTTCTGCATTGCCAACTCTAAGATTACCTTTAATCTTAGCGCTGCCTGAGACCTCTAGGTTTTCTGCGATAGCATCACCGCTCGCAGATAAGCTTCCACTAACATCGATTTCCTTCGCCTTTAATGGACCCAGCATAGATGAAGAGCCACTAACCTTTATTATACCTTCTAAGCCGCTTGGAATACCGGAAAGTGCTTTTTCATATGCCTCAAATTTATCGGCCATTATCTTTCACCACCTATACTTTTTAAAAGATCTCTTATCTCTCGTAAAAGCTCCTTCATTTCTCTAAGTCTTTTAAGAAGCAACTCTTCAACTTCTTCATCACTTAGGTTAGCATACTTAAGTTTCTCTTCCCCCATTATTCACCAGCCTCCTTAAGGATATCCCTTATATCTCTAAGTAGCTTTATAGCTTCATCAAGCTCTTCTAACATAGCTCTCTGTCTAGCTCTATACGCTGTCATAGAGAAAGACTCACTTTTCTCTTTTACATAGCTTGTACCTGTCCATCTGCTAGCCATGCTAGTACCGCCGGCTATAGCGATAATAGCGATGACCGTTGCACCTACGCCTAGCCATATCAAAATAGACAGGATCACAGCCAGCCAGATATCCATTGCTCCAATAGCAACCAGATCAAAGAATTTATAGGGTATTAAGACACCTATCCCTACCACCATCACTAAAGCTACTATAGAGGCAGCTATAAAATCACTCCTCATCTTCATCACCTCCTATAGACTTTAAACTTTCAGGCGAGATCTCTATCCGAAAATTCTTTATACGATAATATCTTCTCAACTTACCCCCCTTTGTAACTTCATACTCTGAAACTACTAGTCCAGCCCGTTCGAGGGCTCGAAGATGGAGGTGGACAAGTGGATACGATATCCCAAGTTTTTGAGCTAGTTCGTATGCATATCTCGGTTTTTCTGCTAGGAGCACTAATATCTGTAGTCGCAGCTCTACAGAAAGCACCTTCAGTATTTTTACCATTTTCTTTAAATTCCATTTTATAACACCTAACCACCAATTTACTCATATTTATTATCACTTTCATGTATAATTCTAGACTTATACATTTTATAAACTTTTCGGTCAATGGTTAAAATAATTTCCATCGGTACATCGTAACAGAATAGTGATATTCTAGCTAATATGATTGCATAAAGATAGGTAAAAGTTCCTTTGTTAGAACTCTATGGTCTTAGATACATATTTCTTGCATGGAGTAAAAAGTTAATAAATCTTTTCTTAATTAAAACTTTTACTAAAATATAAAACAATGATATATTGTTTATGTTTTTTCATTTTTCCCATGCTAGGGAATAGTCACGTTTTTCAGGCGGTGGATGACCTCGTGGTCCATAACCTTTCTTATTTGAGATCTTTCTTAAAGGAATAAAGCTACATTCGATTCTGTCTTCATATACATCGTATCTTAAAAATCCTAGTGTTGGATCTCCGTCATCCCAAAGGTTTTTACATTGTGAAAATGCTGTTGATGGTGCACTATCAAAACGTATTCCCTCTATATATCTAGTTTTTCTACAATGTATATGTCCGTTTATGACTATTGTTGCATTTGTTTCTTTAAAAACATTAAATATTCTACTCCTATGTGGTTCATCTATTCCAAAATACCAAGCAAGATATTGTTCTGGGTCTCTTATATCATAGTTTGGCTCGTGTAGATCATGGATGAAAAGAGAATAATGCATTATCCATATATGAAACTTTGCTCTAGGCTGATATTTTTGATGTTCCATCCATTTCCAAAAGTCTTTCTCTTCGGGAAGTCCAGAGCTGGCTAAAATATCACAGAATCCCGAAAAGCGTACATTTTTATAAACAAAACTCCACCATAATGATCCAAAAATAGAAGAGAATTGCTTTAAATGCTCAGAACGAATGTTTAGGCTTATATCATCTCTATCCTTTATCGGTCCTCTAATATCTGTATGTTTATTTCCAGTATCCATGTTTCCAGGAACTACATAGTATGGGAATGGTAGATCATCTAAATCTTTTTTAATAGCTTCGAGTTCATATTTGTGCAGGTTTCCGTCTCTGGTTAGATCACCGCATATTAATAAGAGATCAGGATTTATTTCGAGTATCTGTTCGCGTGCTGTCTGCCAGTTTTCGTTCCATGCAGGCTCAAATCTAAAGGATCTAGGTGAGCCAACATGTATATCTGATACTACAACGAATGTCCACATATTATCCACACAGTATACTAGTTTGAAATTATACTATATTAGTTATTGTATAAAATTCTTACATATCACTGATTTTGTGATATGTCGATGGAATAATATATTAATCATTCTAATATGATTAATCGCTGGATGAAAATGGAAGAGAAGTCTGATAAGGAAAGGATAAAAGTAGTAATAAAACTATATGCTAGTTTAAGAGATAGGATAGGTTTCAAGGAAAAAGTTTTGTATGTTAAGGAGGGTCAAGGAATTATTTCATTATTGCATGAATTGGAAAAGGTCATCGGTGATAGAGGTAATCTGATTTTTGACGATAATGGTAATTTGAAAAATGTTATGTTAAGTGTAAATAATGTATTGGTGTCTCACCAAGAATTATCAAGATTAAAGCTTTATAATGGAGATAGGGTTGACATTATGCCTTTGCCTTCTGGTGGTTGATATGAAAGTTAAGATACATAGAGAGTTGGATAATACATCTTCTCTAATTGATGAAGTTAAGAGATCATCTAATGAGATAGGTGCGATTGCTGTGTTTATTGGTGTTGTAAGAGGAGTAAGTTATGGTGAAAGGGTTTTGAGACTTGAATATGAGGCACATGAAGTTCTTGCAGAAAAAGTTATGGAAAAGATAATTGAAGAATCTAAAGATAAATATGGCATAATTGATGCTATAGTGGAACATAAGATAGGAAGTGTAGGTGTAGGAGAGGATGTAATGAAAATTGTTGTGGCATCAAGACATCGAAGAGAATGCTTTAAAGCATTAATGGAGATTGTTGATAGAGTTAAGCATGAAGTACCTATTTGGAAGAAGGAGGTAACAGAGAAAAGGTCCTATTGGGTTGAAGGATCAGAAAACTAAGGAATTATTATCTAGATTCTCCGCAGACTGGACAATTAGCCATTTTTTCTATTTTTATGACTTCTGCATTGACTTCTTTACCATCCATAAATAGTATCCTTCCTATGAGGGGTTGACCTATACCTGTTATAAGCTTAATTGTTTCCATTACTTGAAGTGATGCTAGTAAAGCTGGTGTAGCTCCCATAATAGGAAAATATCTCATTTCTCGGGGTGTTTTAGGGAAGATGCATCTTAAACAAGGTCCCTTTCCCGGTACTATGGTTGTAATTTGTCCATGCATTTCAGTTACTCCTGCGTGAACAAAGGGTATTTTGTTTGATACACAGTATTCATTTATCATAAATCTGGTTTTCCAGTTGTCTAATCCATCTACTATTACATCTACTTTTCCTATTATTTTATCTATGTTTTCTTTTGATATCTCGGTATTGAAGGCTATGATCTCTATCTCTGGGTTAAATGCCAAAAGTTTTTCTTTAGCTACTTCTGCTTTTGGTCTACCAATATCTTTAACCCAACAGAGTATTTGACGGTTTAGGTTGTTAAGCTCAAATTTTTCTCTGTCTATTAATATAATTTTTCCAATACCTGCTGCGGCTAGATACAAAGATGAAAGGCAGCCTAAGCCACCAATGCCTACAATTGCGACTTTAGCCTTTTTTAATTTTTCTTGTCCTTCAATTCCCCAACCCGTGATAAGCATCTGTCTACTATATCTTTCTATTTCAGAAGGTGACAGTATCATTGTTATTCACTCATTATCCTTTATTTGAATCTAAATATATCGATTATATATTATTATATTGTCATGTGTATTCCTTGATATAACATTAGTTTATAGAATTTGGGAAAAAGTGATTGATGTTGAGGATAAAGGTTAGATACTTGAGTAGTTATATAGCAAAATGTTTTGGGTCGGATAAGAAAGAGGAGTATATTTATTTACCGGACGATGCAAAATATAAAGATTTGTTGGAATTGTTCAATAAAAGATATAGTGAAGCAATTGAGGCTATGTATGGAGATAAGTATAAAGAGATGATGCTTGATTTTTTCATCTTTATAAGTGAGGGTAAACCAGTTGTTGCTATAAAAGACAAATTGATACCTAAGGATTGTGAAGTTATAGTAACTTATGCTGATTTGGGAGGTTGATATGTGTTACGATTTTTATAAATAAATTTACGATTAGTATAAATTTTAGTATTTGATAATAGAGAAAGGTTTTCAGATATTTTCTTTTTAGTAAAGCCTTTTTGAATATTTGCTTAATTAATACTTAGTTAACTTTAAATGTTAACATCTATATTTATTTTTATAGTATGAGTATAGTTATAGGTATAAGAGTCCCTAAGAGATTAAAAGAAGATTTAGAGAGATTGGGTATCAATTATTCTAGGGAGATTAGAAATTTTCTTGAAAGAAGAGTTAGAGAAGAAAAACTTAAGTTAGTCTTAAGAAAAATTAAGAGGATTAGACAAAATATTGGTCAGATTGATGGTAATCTTGCTTCTCTTTTTATGAATGAGGAGAGGGACAGGTTATGAAGATTCTTGTTGATGCTTCTGTAGGTGTTAAATGGTTTATACCAGAGGATTATAGCGTGAATGCATTGAAGATTTTGGAGGATTATATTAGTGGTAATGTTGAGTTATATGCTTTAGATATATTTAGGGCTCAAGTTGTTAGTATTTTGAGAAAATATTTCTTAGAAGGATATATTGATATGAATGCGTTAACAGAGTCTTGTAAGGTTCTTCAAGAAATTGAGATTAACTATATTGGAATGGACTGGGAGATTTTAGAAGACGCATTGTCATATTCTCTAGAGAACAATATTTCATTATATGATGCTATATACATTATTGCAAGTAAGAGATTAGGTGCAAGTATAGTTACCGCTGACCAGCATTTGATAGATTCATTGAAAAATAAAGAGCTAGAGATTATAGATCTTGGAAGCTATACTTGAAATATAAAAAGAATTAGGTTTTTGATTTTTAGGCACAGCAACAGGAAGATTTTCTGGATTCGAGATTTAAAGTTATCTTAGTTCCTTTTATGAGAGTATCTCGTACGGGACAGTGTTCCTCAACAAATTCTATGAGTTCTCTAATTTTTTCCTCAGGTTCATTACTGTCTATTTTTAGATTAACTTTTATTTCTTGAAATCCTGGTCTAACATTATTATCTGTACCTATAAATCCTCTTATGTCTAATGTTCCTTCAGCTTCAGCCTTTATAGACTTAATCTTTATTCTTTTTACCATTGCATGATATGAAGTGGCTATTATAAGACAGCTTGCTAGTGAAGCTAGAAGGAGTTCGACTGGGTTAGGTCCTTTTCCAGTGCCTCCTAGCTCTTGTGGCTCATCTATTATAAATGTATGTTTTCCTATAGTAGCTTTGACTCTAAATTTCTCTTCTAGTTTTGTTTCAGTCTTAAATTTAAAAATGTTCTGAGTCATTTTATCTACCCTTTATATGACAATGTCAATTAAATATATTTATCAAAATATATAAATTTTTTGATATAATGGTAAAGAATATTTATAAAAAATTTTTTCTTTAATGGCTTAGTTTATACAAGAGATCGATGTTTGATGCACTCCCCCAAAATCTATTAAGAACTCTTTGAAGTCCAGGAATTTTTCTCTCAGCAAGCCATAGATCAGAGTACAGGCTTGCAAGTCTTATGAAATCTGATATAGTGGCTTTTCCTTTAAGTTTCTTTAAGCATACAAATATCATTTCTCTTATAAAATCTAAATCTTTTGGTAAAAGAACATTTTCTATTCCATATAGTTTTTTAATGATTTCTTCTTCGATAACTTTACTTATATCTTTTAGTTCTTCCATAGGTGTGAATAATATTTTCTTTATATTATTAGCAATAATTGATTTCCCAAAAAGTTTTCTAATCTTTAAAATGTTTTCGTCCTCATTTGAGAGCTTAATCCATTTCTTTTCCCAATCACCATTGCCTTCAGCAAACTCCATTGCAGCAAGTATAAGTGGGTCTAAAAGTGAGAATAAGCATTCCTCTCCATCGTCGCCCCATGCAGTCACTAAGAATCCCAAAACATCTTCTTCTCTAGCTGCTCCTAGGAAATTTTTAAGATTTTCTAAAGCTCTATCAAAATCTGGATAATACGTGTTCCAATTTGATAAGCCGGGACAAACAACTTGTTTTAAACCACGTTTACTAAAAATTCTAATTTTCTTCTTAAAGAATTCTTTACTTCTACCGCTGTAGTCCCAGTTGGCTATTATCGCTCTTTCCCAAATATCACTTTTTAATACCTCACTCCATTTTTCAGCTTCTTCTTTAGTGAGATACATTCCTGTAAGCATATCCCCCCAAAGCATAGGTTTCTTACCGGTTTTCTCAACCATATCAAGCATTTTTTTATAATGTTCTAAATATAACCTAGGACCTTCGAATTTCCATATTTTATTCAGACTCTTTCCCCTACCTAATGCCCATGTTTCATCTCCACCGATATGAATATATTTTGAGTCAAAAAAATCTAGTACTTCCTGTAGTAGATTATATGCAAATTCTTTAGCTTCTTTATTACTTAAATCTAAACATCCTTCCCTAGGTCTATGCCATTCACTATATTTTCTAAACTCTGGTAGTGTAAGTATGTTCTCCATGTGTCCAGCAAGTTCTAATGAAGGAAAAACTTCGATACCAAGTTTTTTGCCATAGCCTATTATCTCATTTAGTTCCTCTTTAGTTAATCTACCTCTTTTAGCTCCGATTTTTGGATATTTCTCCCATGGGAATAAATCTTCGAAATATATGGCGAAATAGTTATATTTCAGTAAGAAAAGCCATCTTAGAATTTTCTTAAAAGTCTCAAGTTTTGGTACACCACCTCTAGCGATATCGAGATGATAACCTCTTATTTTAAATCTTAATTTTTCTTTAATAGTGACTCCAGGTAGATATCCTTTTCTTTGACGTGTAAGCTGTATGATTGTTGCAAAAGCGACTTTTTCATCACCCCAATACTCAACTATTTTTTCTTTTACTACTATGCCTGTTCCTTCACCAGAAACCTTTAAGAGTTTCCATTCACCTCTTTTTAAACCAAATTCTTTAGCTAGAAAGTTTGGAAAGTTGACGAATCCATTAAAACTGAACCATTTACCAGAGAATTCTAGTGTATTAGGTTCGGGAACTATCAAAATTTCTTTATCCATAATATATGTGATGTCAGAATGAAAAATAAAAATAGTGATGTAGAGAAGAGAATTCATTCCACAATATATGTTCAGCCTAAACAATACTTTTTATATAAAAAAGAAAATATATTTTTGGTGCTTAAATGGTAGAAAATCCTTATGAATTGGGACGTTTTGTGTATCTTCCAGGTAAACGGATTTATGGATTATATTTTGAAATTCCGCCTTCGATTATTGAGGAGCATGCGTTTTTATATGATTTATTTAAGTATTTTGCCGATGCGAATATTCCTGTCTTGCATTTTAAGATGTCGAGACCTGTTCCAGGAAAGAATATTAAGGGAATTATGTTTTTAGATTTTACTGATAAAAGGAGCAACATTAAGGATGTTGAACAGGTAATAAAGAAAAAAGATTATATTAGAGACGTCAAAATAATTACTCCTCTAGTAGAGGGACTAGTTGTAGACAATGTAATGTTTCCGCCAGTGTTACATGGAGAAAGAGTATTTATTCTCCGTGAACCAGGGTTAAAAGCATTTGTGAAATCATTAAGAGAAAAAACTGGTACTGGATATGAGGCTATACTTTACCATATTGGATATGCTATGGGGAAAGAATACTTTAAGAGTCACTTGAAGATAGTTGGTGATGATTTGGAAGAATTAACTGCTTTCTCGGAAGCAATGTTTGCGATAGTAGGTTTAGGAATTCTAGAATATAAAAGAATAGATTTTTCAGAAAAATACGCTGAAACTATAGTAAGACAAAGCTTAGAATGTTCATTTTTTAAAAAATCAAGTAAACCTATGGGTCATTTTACGAGAGGATTGTTATCTGGTTGGTTTAGTGAGTTATTCAGAATAGGAATTAATTCAAAAGAAGTCTCATGTATATCGATGGGAGATGCCTATTGTAAATTTATATTTGAAAAATCACATACTTAAAATTCGTGTTTTTACCTAACTATTAATTTTACATTTATATCCTATAGATTCGAAAAGAATGATAATATTGTCTTCGACGAATATAGAAGTAGTTTAATATATTTTTGCCGGTCATAGCTTCTCCCATCGTATAACTGCCATGCCTGTACTCTTCTCATAGGATTTTTATGTCTATTATTTATGTATATAAATTCTATGATGTTTTCCTGAGTATACCTATTTAAAATGA
>Ga0190304_1000446_pt1 | contig 19446 bp, 16 predicted proteins | sample 48700712_MG_FD_161670 | JGI IMG/M metagenome (GOLD analysis project Ga0190304, IMG submission 161670) | Hydrothermal vent sediment bacterial communities from Southern Trench, Guaymas Basin, Mexico - 4870-07-1--2_MG | ecosystem: Environmental > Aquatic > Marine > Hydrothermal vents > Sediment ...
TTCAACCGAGAAGGGTGCCATATGGTATCTACATCTTAAAATCGCCCTGTCCGGTAGAGCTAAATGTTTGGGATGCACCTCTTTAGGGCCGTAAACGGCTGCCAAAACCTTGTTTCTTCCCTGTTCGAGGTAGGCTGAACCATCCGCGTTTGCTAGTATGCCTACCTCCATTTTTATGGGACGTAGCTCGTCCAGTTTTCTACCATCAAGTCTTAAACCTTTTTTATCTAGTAGCTTTTCAGGTTTGGACATTTTTTCTCGCCTCCTTTTCTTTTTTGAGCATTTTTGTTATTCTGTCCGTGAGTCCAGATGTGTGGGATTCCTCTTCTATTTTGAGTATAGCCATTATTGCTAGCTGTTCATCTTCGGGTTTTCTTCCGGAGATGAGGATAAGCCCGTTTTGTCCCAGCGTTATGCGGCAGTTTGTTTCTCGTTTTATCATACTTATCATGGAGCCTTTTCTCCCTATTATCCGTGGAATCTTTGTCGGTGTGACCTTGATTAGTTGTCCACGCGACACTTTTCCCAGTCCCGGCTCGTTTATGGTTAATCGCGGGTTGCTTCCCCGGTCGTAAGAGGCTATTTTCGCCACTATTAGGTCGCCTATATCCAGTATGGAGAGCAAGTTGTCCTTTTGCGGGCGATATCCCCGTTCTAGAACATCGGATGCACGTAGAGTGGCTACGTAGGGCGCGTTTATGTCTATTTCCCAGCCGTTGAATCCAACTTCGACTACTATGCCTATCACCGTGTCACCTACTCGTGGAACGTAGAAGCCTCTCAACGCTACTACGCGTACTCTGCGATTTTCATATTCCACTAATCCTATCCGCGCGGCGAAAATCTTACTGTTTTCTCGGTAGGTGTTTTCTCCCGCCATGTATTCTCCTTCGGCTAGTAAATCTCCGGGTGTAACAAGCTCTTTTTCTTCAAAAAACGTAGGCAAACAACATCACCTTTCCTTAAGCTTTTCAGTTTCAGTCTAGCTCACTATTTTCGCTTCTCCGCTTCCTTTAGTTATTTCTCCAAGTTTTTCGAGGAACGGGCCGAATAGTCCAGCTGGCATTTCTATTGTGGCTTGCCATGAGCCGTCTGCTCGCCATTCTTCGCGTTTTATTGTGCCGAAGCCTTTTACTGTGCCGTAGGCTTTAGCTGCGTATTCGGGCGGTATCTTTACGGCGACTAGTAACTGCTCCGTTTTTAGGGGCAGAACCGACCTTAACAGTTTAATTATGTCCTTTGCTTGTTCTTCCGCGTCTTTGAAAGGGTCTATGGAATAATGGATTTGCTCCATCGCTTGTTCTATTCTTAACGGCGGATGTGGAAGGTTTGTTCTCGGGTCTACGCATTGTCTGCTGATTATGGCGATTATCTGTTTCCGTTTGTCTTCTATCATTTTTCTGCGCTGTTCTGTTGTAAGCTGTATTGTGCCTTTCGTAAGTATTATCTCAGCTATTTTAATCGGGTCTGTGGTTCCAAAGGCTTTTCGAAGCTTCTCTTCCGAAGGCTTTGTGCCCTTATTTGCGTCTGTGTAAATTGTTTCGGCTACTAGGATTTCCGATATTGGGCTTTTCTTTCCAAGTCTAAAGTCGAGGGCTTTTTGCGGTTTGACAAGAATTTCGAAATGTTCTCCTTCTCGGGTTATCCTCGCGGTAGTGTATCTTTCACCCATTCCCCTTTTCACTTTTACAAACTTTTACGATACTCTTCTATCTCTTCTTCCGTGAGCATTCTTAACTTTTTAGTCGCAGCTGGAACCACCGCAATCTTGATTCGTGGGGGAAGTCCCCGCGCTTCTAAGGCGCTGGTTAAACATTTTATCGTAAGTTTTATTGCTTCTTCAAGCGTCATGTTTTCTCGGTATTCTTCTTTCAGTATTTTTATCACGGTTTCTCGTCCAGCGCCTAGGGCTGTTGCCTTGTATCCCCGGTAGGCTCCGCTGGCGTGTGTGGCGAATATTTTGTTGCCTGTTTTGTCTACTCCGCCGAAGATTATTGAGACGCCGAAAGGTCTTACTCCAGCGTGCTGCGTGTAAAGCTGTTTTATGTCTCCTATCCGCTTTGTGATTACTTCAACGTCTATCGGCTCGTCGTACATCAACCGGTTGCTCTGCGCGTATATCCGCGCGTTATCTATTAGCACTCTAGCGTCGGAGCTTAACCCTACTATGGCTGCCCCTATATGCGAATCTATCTCGAATATTTTCCACGAAAAATTCGGGTCTTCCAACGAAGTTTCAATTGTTTCCTCTGCGCCTAAAACAACCCCCTCGGCGCATGAGACTCCCATCACTGTGGCTCCACGGTTAACTAGTTCCATGGCGTATTCAACTTGAAACAGACGTCCATCTGGCGAAAAAACTGTTATCGCACGGTCATACGCGCCTGGAGCTGCAAACACGGACAATCATTCCACCTCAACATAACGTTTCTAATGTTTTACTGCCTTTCTGAATGTAGCAACCAACCCTAAAAACCTTTTCGTAAACAGACTAACTGCAATCTCGCTGTAAAGGCAATCCTTTGTAATGCGGTTCCTTCTGATTCGTGAAAAATTTATAAGAATCATTTCCCAAAAACTAGAGCTCGTGAAAAGGTGAACGCTCCATGATCTTTCCTCCGCGTCTGCTGTAATATTTGTCCCTGTAGCTTAGATGTAGCTTCGGCTGAAACGTTGAGAAAGCTTGTGAGCGTTGTCCTCAAGCGTGGGTGGTTTTGTTGGGTTTAGGCTCTAGGATTAAGCATGAATTCGGCTTCATTCATGGGAATCTTTCCGTTCTCATCGTCAGTTGGATACTCATGAATCTAGTCGGCGGCATTCCCTACACATACTTCTCCTTATATATTGAAGAGCTCGGTGGAACCCCTTTTGCGATAGGGATAATAAACTTTGTATCCTTCGCCGCGTTGGCTTCAGTTCAGTTTCTCGGTGGATACCTAGCTGATGCTTATGGCAGAAGATGGCTTATAGTTTCCATGACTTTCGGTGTGGCTCTTTCAAACCTTATCTTTGCGTTTGCTCCTTCATGGCAATACGTGCTTGTCGCTGTTCTCGTTCAAAATCTATGTTTGATTTATCAGCCCGCCCTTTCAGCGATAACCGCGGATTCTATTCCTCCAGAAAAACGGGGCTTCGGCTTTTCTATTATAATGTTTCTATCTAACATCGCTTCCTTGGCTTCTCCACTTATTGCTGGAGTGCTTTTCCTTCACTATGGGACTCTTCAAGGAGTCCGCGTTGGCTTTCTCTTTGTTGCTGCTTTTTATTTGGTCGCCGCCGTTATTAGAATTAAGCTCAAGGAAACATTGGTTAACGCTGAGACTCGAAGGATACGGGTAAAAGAACTTTTGAAGTCTTATCCCCGTGCCGTGAAGGAAGGGTTTGCTGTCTGGAAGCTTCTTCCCCGTTCAATGTTTTTCCTTTTCTTAATAAACCTCATTGGAAGTTTTTCTTATGCTTTAATGGACGCCTACTTCGTGCTCTACGCAACGGAATTCCTAGCGGTAAAGGAATTCGAATGGGCTATCATAATGACTTGGCTGACGGCTGTAATGATTCTAACTGCTCTTCCCTGCGGAAAGCTCGTCGACAAATACGGTAGAGCTAAACCTCTGCTTGCTTCATGGCTTGTCTACGCTCCGTTTCCCGTGTTTTTCCTCTACGGAAATATGCCTTTGCTGTATTTCGGTTTCTTCCTTTTTGGAGTTAGCAACGCGCTTTTTATGGCCGGGTACTCCGCTATGGAGGCTGATTTGGTTCCTAAAGAGCTTCGCGGAAAAGAAGTAGGCTGCAACCAGTTCGCCACTTATGTTTTGATGGCTTTAGGCGGCTTAACCGGCGGTTATCTCTACGAAAATGTTTCACCCGCGTCCCCTTTTCTTTTAGCCTTCTTACTTGTGCTGGTCTGCATTTTGCTTCAAGCGTTTTTCGTTAAAGAGCCTAAAAGACGGGAAGCCTAATTCGCTGACTAACGTTTAACCTTTAATAATCCGCTGCTATAGTTTTTCTGAGAGGTTAAATGCCTTGCGCTATCTGGTCTTAGCGGAAACCTACGAAAAAATCGAATCGACCACAAAAAGGCTTGAAATGACCGACCACCTGGTGGAACTTCTTAAAAATACCCCTAAAGAAATCATAGACAAAGTTGTCTATTTGACGCAAGGTAAAATTTACCCGGATTTTGTTGGTTTGGAGATAGGTGTAGCTGAAAAACTAGCTATAAAAGCCATAGCCCGAGCCTCTGGCAGGCGGGAACGCGATGTTGAAGAAGACTTGAAAACAAGCGGGGACATAGGTGAGACCGCGCAGAGATTCATAGGTAAACGCGTCCAACAAACCTTTTTCCAGAAGCCCTTAACCGTCGAAAAAGTCTACCAAACCCTCGAAAAAATGGCTAAAACCGTTGGAACAGGGTCCACAGACCTGAAACTCGCCCTTTTAGCCGGATTGCTCGCCGATGCTACCCCTAAAGAGGCTAAATACCTAGTTCGCACCGTCACCGGGAATCTTCGTTTGGGCATAGCGGACATGACTGTTCTCGACGCTTTAGCAGTAGCCTATGGAGGAGGCAAAGAAAACCGTCCTTTAATTGAGAGAGCTTACAATATATCCTCAGACCTAGGGTTGGTGGCGAAGACCCTTGTTGAAAAAGGCTTAGCTGGCATGAAAAAGTTTAAAGTTTCGGTGGGCAAGCCGATTCGCCCGATGTTGGCTGAAAGGCTTTCCAGCCCTGAGGAAATACTTGAAAAGCTAGGCGGCAAATGCATTGCGGAATACAAATACGACGGCGAACGGGTTCAAATTCACAAAAACGGTGAAAACATAACTTTGTTCTCCCGTAGGCTGGAGAACATAAGCGACCAATATCCTGATGCTGTCGACCTGACTCGGCGGCACGTGAAGGCTGAAACAGCGATTTTAGAAGCAGAATGTGTAGCCGTAGACCTTGACACTGGTGAAATGCGTCCTTTTCAAGAACTCATGCATCGCAGACGTAAATACGGCGTCAAAGAAGCCATGGAAGAATACCCAATTTCCCTCTTCTTCTTCGACGCTCTCTACGTAAACGGAAACGACCTAACCTTAAAACCGTATCCGGTGCGCCGTAAACAACTCACAGAGGTAATTCAGCCTAGCGAAAGGGTTCAAATAGCGAAGCACTTAATAACCGACGATGTCGAAGAACTGGAAAAGTTCTTTCTTAAAGCAATAGAGGACGGGTGCGAAGGGCTAGTTTGTAAGTCTATGGCGGAAGACTCTGTTTATCAAGCCGGTGCCCGAGGATGGTTGTGGATAAAATACAAACGTGACTACAAGAGCGAAATGACCGACACAGTGGACCTAGCGGTGGTAGGCGCTTTTCACGGCAGAGGAAAACGAGCCGGCACCTACGGCGCCTTGCTGCTAGCCGCCTACGACCCAGAAGAGGACGTTTTCAAAACTGTTTGTAAATGTGGCTCTGGATTTACCGATGAAGACCTAGCGAAGCTTCCGAAAATACTTGAAAAACATAAGATTCCCCATAAGCACGGAAGGGTGGTTTCCACGGTTGAGGCTGACGTCTGGTTTGAACCTAAGATAGTAATCGAGGTAATAGGCGCCGAAATCACTTTAAGTCCCATTCACACGTGCGCCCAAAACGTAATACGAAAAGGAAGCGGCTTAGCCATAAGGTTTCCCCGCTTCACAGGAAATTATCGCCTAGACAAATCTGCAGAAGACGCAACAACCGTAAACGAAATCGTTGAAATGTATCAGAAACAACTGAAAAAAGAAGCCTAAAAACTGCATCAAGTATGCTGCTAACAACTCCGTGTTAAATTAAAAACGGGGAAAGCCGTTATTCTCTTTTGAAGACTCCCAGTAACAATGCAAGCAACGTTGCCAACGAAACAAGCATTAGAAGTGCAAACTCTGGTCCAATAGTAAACATTATGCCCGGAATTTCGATGTGTTTCGCAACAATGTTGTACATGATAATCCAGTAGATGCCCGAAGCCAGCAGAGTTATTCCGAAAGCTTTTCCTAGAGAAATTTCAAAGACAGCTCTCGCCGCGACAATCAGAGCGAAGAAAATCCATAGCCTAGTGACGGAGAGAGCAAACACTGGCCAGTCGTAGGTGAGGAAGGGCTGGTTTGTGAATATCAACGGGAGAAAAATCATTAAGATTCGAGGGCTGTAGGCGTAGGCTGTAGCCCTAGCAACGCTGTCAAATTCCGCCTTTCTACCAAGAATTTTCGTTCCAAATAAGTAAAACAGCGACGTGATAAGCAGCCATTTGAAGATTCCGATGCTTATGTGCGCGAAAGGTGTTGCAAGGGTTTGAAAGTCGAAGGCTGTTTCTCCTAACAGAAGAATTTTAACGGGATCTTCGGGGCTTTCAGGTGAAAGTATTAGGTTAACGTTAAATATGTACAGGCTTGCCCCGAACATTCCTAGAAAGTTTGCTGCCACGACGGTGAAAGCCGCATTAACATTGTCTTCGATAGAATTTTTGACAGAGCTGAACATTTCTGAGTCAAATCTCATGCTGCGAAGCATCCTTATAAAGAAGGTTTCTCTCCAAGGCTTTCTCCACTGTAAGGCTATAGTTGCTCCAAGAACCCCGAGAACCATTCCTACAATGAACCCCCCTCCCGTAAAAATGCTTAGCAAGGAAAAGATCAGAACCGCTAGGCTTGGGTACAAGGGGTTTACTGGCTTGCTGTAAAGAATGACGGCGCCTAAGAGGCATAACCCAGCGAAGATTATCCAGAGCGCCATAAGCCCGCTGTTAACCACCATACGGTTCCCGAAAGCTATTCTAGCCCAAAGTCCTGCATCTTGCGGCGGTGTAATGAGCTGGCTGACGGAGGAAACTTGATAGGAAGAGAGTATTATGGGGGCGCTGTTCATGGAGAGTATCAAGACGTTGATGAAAATCAGAACCGCTCCTATCAGAGCAATTTTTCCTCCAAAGACTACACTGTCTTCTCCCATATGGAAGCCTCCCACTTTTCTGGATTTTGTGTTCATTAATGTATATAAGGCTTTGCTATCTGAAAATGGGAGAGAAACCGTTGAAAAATTATTCTTTCTTTTTGAAGAAGGAGTTAACGAGTATGTAAAGCATGGCGCTGAAAACAAACGCTGTGAACGCTGAGTACCATCCGAAACCTGCGCTCCACATCCATTCAAACAAGCCTGAAGACATTTCGATTCCTCCCCAGAACCCGCTTATCTTGCTTCCTTGGATCGGCGTCTCCAGCATCGCTGTAGGAATCACGGAATCGAAATTCGATATTCGCGTGGCGAATTCGCTTTGGAAGTAAATGGTTGCTGCCAAGAAGATTAGCGCTGAAATCACCGCTGTGATTTTAGCAAACTTGAGCATTCTTTCATTTCTGGTGAACATTAGATATATCAATATCACAGTTAAAACGTTAAATACCAAGCCTATCGTGGTAAGAGTTGATGTTAGACTGCATAGTTCTGCTAAAGGTTTTGCGTTTTCTTCACTTGTCATGTTCGTAAAGGACACTGTGACAGAAAGGTTTCCACTCGTTGCGCTTACTTGTTGAAAGAGGGAGTATGAAGCATGAGTTCCTGTGGTGTTTAGTTCAAGTTCATATTCCGGAGTTGTTCCTATCACCCACCAAGGAGTCACAATCGATATTGCAGCGAAAATTAAAGCTACAAGGGCGAACGTGAGAACGATTTTAAATTTGGTTTCTTCTTCCATTGTGAAACCCTTCTCCTCATTTCAAATTTCGGTTTTAAAGTTTTTCGCTATTTTTTCTTCTCCGAGTATCGGTGGCAAGCGACGTAGTGGCCCTTCCCCACATGGATTAATGGTGGTTCTTCGCGGCGGCAGATGTCCCCTAAATATTCTTGACATCTGGTGTGGAATCTGCATCCTGACGGAGGATTGACTGGGCTTGGGATTTCCCCTTTTATCACTACTTCTATTCTTTTGGCTGTGGGGTCTGGGCTTGGAACAGCCATCATCAATGCTTTGGTGTAGGGGTGTAGGGGCTCATAAATTATGTCTTCCGTGTTTCCTTTTTCCATTATCTTTCCGAGGTACATTACTGCAATTCTTTCGCATATGTGCCGTGCTAGGGCTATGTCGTGTGTGATGTAAAGGAACGACACGCCGTATCTCTCCATAAGGTCAAACATCAGGTTGAGTATTTCGGCGCGTATGGAGACGTCGAGCATGGAGACTGGCTCGTCGGCTACTATAAACTCTGGCTGTAATACTAATGCTCTTCCGGTGGCTACTCTTTGTCTCTGTCCTCCGCTTAGCTCATGGGGATATCTGTGAATAAACTCCTCGGGGGGAATCAACTCTACATCTTCTAACGCCTTATAAACGCGTTCTGCAATTTCATCTTCGTTTCCTACTTGTTGTACTCGTAGGGGTTCAGCCATAATGTCGTAGATAGTCATCTTGGGGTTCAACGACTCGTAAGGGTCTTGGAAAATTATCTGCATTTTCTTCCGTATAGGTTTAAACTCCTTTTCTGGTAGGCGTGTGATTTCTCTGTTGTGGAAAAAGATTTTTCCTCCCGTAGGGCGGATAAGTCGAACTATCATTCGTCCTGTTGTGGTTTTTCCGCTTCCGCTTTCCCCTATGAGGCCAAATATTTCCTTCTTTTTTATGTCGAAGGTTATTCCGTCTACAGCGCGTACAAAAAGCGGTCTTCTGGCGATTATTGATTCGAAGAAACCGAGTCTAACAGGGAACCATTTCTTAAGGTTTTCTACCCTTATTATTTCTTCCGCCATTTCAATCACTTCTTCTGAACAAGATGACATGCAACAAAATGTTCTTTTCCAAGGTTGGTAAACTCTGGTTCTTTGGTCTTGCATATTTCCATGGCATAAGGACATCGCGGGTGGAAACGGCATCCGGGTGGTGGACGCAGTAGATCTGGGGGGGATCCTGGGATGGAAACCATGCGCATTCTTGGCGCTTTGAGTTCTGGGAAGGCTCCTATCAGTCCTTGAGTGTAGGGGTGTAATGGCTCCTTAAAGATTGTTTTAACGGTTCCGAGTTCAACTATTTTCCCAGCGTACATGATAGCTGTTCTTTCGCATGTCTCGGTTATTATAGATAAGTCATGGGTAATCATTATCATTGAAAGGTTTAATTTTTCTTTTAGTTCCTTCATGAGTTTCAAAACTTGTGCTTGAACTATGACGTCTAAAGCTGTTCCAGGCTCATCTGCAATGAGAAGCTTCGGGTTGCAGGCTAAAGCCATAGCTATCATTGCGCGTTGTCTCATTCCTCCGCTGAACTCGTGAGGATAATTGTCTATTCTCGAAGGTTCGATTCCTACAAGTTCAAAGAGCTTCATTGCTCTTTCTCTAGCTTCGCTTACCTCTACACCGGGCTCGTGTAAGGTGATGGCTTCCACTATCTGTTCGCTTATTCTGTAAACTGGGTTCAGCGCGTTCATGGCTCCTTGAAAGATTATTGCTATTTTCTTCCATCGAACGTTCATTCTCATCTCGTACTCGTCTAGGGCCGGGATGTTTATTCCGTCTACGAGAATTTTTCCTCCAGCAATAAATCCTCCAGGCGGCAAAATCTTTAGTATTGAAAGCGCAATTGTTGTTTTTCCACATCCGGATTCCCCAGCTAGCCCTAAAGCTTCCCCTTGCTTTACGTCGAAGCTCACGTTTTCAACGGCTCTAACATATCCGCGGAGAATTTTGTAGTAAGTCCTAAGGTTTTGAACCTGTAACACTGGTTTGGCTTTCAAGGAATTGCAGCCCCTTTCTCCTTTTTCTTATCCTCTAAATAAAATATAACGGTATAAAAGCTTTTGTGACAGTCAGTAATTAGTATTTATGATATGTATGCGAACAAAATGGCTTAACAAAAACGTAGATATCAGCTTACTAAGTTCCCCGATAGAGAAGTTTTTTGTTACGAGAGGGTTTAAAGTTCTTGTAGAAACTAAATCTAAGGAGGAGTATCTAATAACTGCTGTAAAGAGAATGGGAAAGAGAACTCTTGCTGTGAAGGTGAAGGTTTTCGGAAAACCTGATGATTTTATTATAGAGTTTGCATCTCCAGACGAAGCAAGCTCGCTAAAGTTCTTAGGTTCTTTTCTTCAGTTGATCGGGTTCGGTGGATGGTACGCCTACAAACTTAGGTCAAAAGAGCTTTATGATAGGCTGGAAAACGAGTTTTGGTCTTTTATTGACCCTGTTGTGTCGCGTCTGTCTGGTTCTGCTAGTAAGTAGCTCCAAAAGATATCCGAATTAACGCGATGATTCCCCAATAAATTAAGGTAAACGTCCAAACAGTTTTCTGATGTTCCTTACTTTTCCACATTCCAATCTTGTGAAGCGAAATTATGGGTGTTAACATAAGTAGGAAGTATAGGTAAACCAAAACAAGGAAGAATAAGAGAGCTGCCACAAAATCTATAGGCGTCGGCAAAGAAGCAAAAGTATAATAATTAAAATTTCTGATAGCATATCCCTCAGGGTCGCCGAAAAGATATAGACCTATCAGCACAATGGGCGTAAAGGTTGCAGCCATGTACAATCCGTCGTAGAAGGCGTTCCACATGACCTTCACAATTTTCAGTTGGGGGTCTAACTGTAAATAAGGTATGGCGCAGAATAAGAATGTAACCACTGGAAATATGCCAAATAAAACTGCTTTGACCGCTAATTCAGTGAATGCTAAAAGCTCTTCCTTTTTTGTTGGGAGACTATTGCCGCATCGTGGGCAGAATCCGTCTATTTGTAACCATGGATAGCTGGATTTCGGTAACACCAACTTTCCACATTCGTTACAGAAATAGAAGGAATTCCAATTTAATGCTTCTAAAGCCTCTTCTAGGGCATATCGCGCTTCCGGAAAATCCGGGTTTAATTCTAAAGCCTTCATTAACCGTTTCGCAGCTTCTCTCGGCTTTCCCATTTTCAGCAGTTCCATCCCTTTTGAAAACAGTTTTTGAGCTCGAGCGGCTTCTTCGCTTAAATTTTGCAAAACCTCGCCAACCATTATTGTCTCTCTCTTTCTTGGGAGAAGAGAAAGAGAAAAGGATGTTCTTAAGCTTTAGTGTTAAACTGACCGCGTCGAAACATTCCGGGTAAAAGCACATAGTTTATTAGGAGAAGTTTCCCTCATCGAATTAGAGAAAGGAGGTTCAAAAGGTTGAAACGAATTCCTCTAATATTTGGCGTACTACTAATCTTTGCTAGTATATTCGCCGTATGGGCATCCAACAAACAGATAAACGACACAAGAACCGTCACCATTAACTATGCTGAGGACTCATGGAAAGTTTCTGCTTACTACGACAGAAACCAAACCATACTGTTCGACTTCGTACCAGCAAAAGACTGGTCACAAGCAACCGACCCTGGCAGTGATACAATTCCCTTCCCCCACAAGTTCGTAGAGGTGAATCTAACAGCTCCCAACGGAGAATACACTCTTTTTGTCGTCACTCTAACATGGGATCCTGAAGACCCCGACTGGAAAAATAAACAGCCAGGTGTTTTTAACATATCTGTCATCCCGCCAATAAGCGGAATAACTATCCCTGAACTAGAAGAAGTGAGCCCCGGGGGCGAAACTGTGAGCGCAATTGGCGGAGTAACTACTCAACGCGGTAACTATACAGGTGAAATTGTCGGAATGCTTGGCCCTGGAAGTCCCCCAGTCTGGATAGCTCTTAGAACTATTGAGAAATCTACCGCATATCCTTATGCCTACATGTTTCCCGTGGGAATAGGTACGTTCCTTTGTGGGGCTGTTCTAACCAGTTGGGGACTTTTAGGAGCCGACGAGCCTACCCGCCGCCACAAACGTCGTCGTGTAAAAACTAAAAAACAGTTTATTCGAAAAAAGGGAATAAGAAAAGGTTTATCTGCGTAGTCTTAGCTTCGGGTTCAACACTTCGTCTAAGGCGAACCCTAGAAGGATGAACGCTAAAGCCAACAATGCAATGCAGAGACCTGGCGGGACTATCCACCACCAGTTTCTCAAATCCCTTATACTCCGCTGCGCATAGAACATCATTTTGCCCCAAGACATTTTTGTTGGGTCTGCGAATCCCAAGAAGCTTAATGAGGCTTCAGCTACTATCGCTCCTGGAACCGAAGTAGCAAGCGAAACGTAGACCAGCCCCATAACATTCGGCAGGACATGTCGGAAAATTATGTGACCTTTTCCTGCGCCAACGGCCTTAGCAGCCTCTATAAATGGCCGTTCTCTAAGGCTTAGCACTTGAGACCTAACTGTTCTAGCGAATCCCATCCAGCCGAGTAACCCTAGAATCAGTATTAACGTTTCTACCGAGGGGCTCAATATCTGCGAGAGCACTATTAGTAGGGGAAGCCCGGGCAGTACCATAAGCATGTCGCTGAATCTCATAAGAATTTCATCAACAGCTTTTCCCAAGTATCCTGCTGCTAGTCCAACCAAAAGCCCAATTGCAACTCCTACCACAGCTGTGAGCAATCCTACGTAGAGTGAGATTCTGGTTCCATAGACGAGCTGAGCAAATAAGTCTCGGCCAAATTGGTCAACTCCCAACACTCCGAAACATGTGCCTAAAAGCCACATGTCAAAGTCGCCTATGTAAACGGTTGTTTCCACTTCTTTCTCATCCGAAGAGTCCAAGAAAACAATTTCTACCCCGTACCGGTACCAGCCAGGAGTTTTCTTGAACAAAGTTCGAATTACCTGCGGTGGAGAGCCCCACTGATCTGGTCTGGTGTCGGTGTAGAAGGTAGGGTCAATGTGTGTACGTTTTGCATCTTTTCCTCCCTTGGAAATAATCCAACCTGTCTTGTATTCACCAGTTCCATTGAATTTTCCCGACTGGCTTTTCGCTATGTAAACCGTGCCGTTTCCCCCAAATCCCCCTTTTTCAACAGCTTCTGGATCAACGATAGTTTTATTCAGCGTAAATCCTGGGGCAATAAAGTCTGATTCCACCCATTTCTTTCCAGCGTGCGGCACCTTTCCAAACGGTGGCCAGAGATCATATTTCTTTTGATCCGCGAGTCTTTCCATGAATACATTTACGTAGACAGGTACGTAGAGATATCCTGTGTCGTTGGTTTTTCCTACAACTAGGAGTGAAATGAATCCTTCATAGAGTCCTGGCGGTCCACTATAGGGGAAGTAGAAGTCTTTGTAAAGCGTCACCTTTACGTTTTTCATCTTCTGGTTTTCTCTGCTAAATTTGATTGCCAAGCTTCCGGGGGCAGTACTTCCATCCCAGTCTTCAGGTGAGTCTGGGTCTATGCTTATTGCTTCCGACGCCGTGTCTGGTATAGAAAGGTTCCACTCTCCACCATTCTCAACCAGTTTAGGATGTCCGGGCTCGTCAATAATGTACATGTTTTCGCTGAGTGTTGGTATTCCGCCGAGAATCGGTGGGATATGTCTTAGCCATGATGGTGCGCCCGAATTTTCTACAGCGAAAGCTGGTGCAGCGAGATATCTGTCTGGGTTATTTGGGTCTTCTCCCCATTCATTGTACGGCGTTATTAACGGAGCGCCTACTGCCCATATAACGAAGAAGGCTATTATCAGAAGCCCTATCAATCCTCTCTTGTTGTGTAGGAATATCTTTAGGAAATTCAAGAATCTTTTGATGTTGTAGCTCATTCTTTCTTTTCTTGTCGACATGGTATTCACCTACTCATATTTTATTCTCGGGTCAATTATTCCGTAAACAAGGTCTGCTATAAAATTGGCTATTATTACTGCAAGGGCGATTACGTAAAAAACAGGCATTAAAACGTTATAGTCTCTTGTCACGGCTGCTTCATATATCCATCTTCCAACTCCCGGATAAGTAAATATGGTTTCTGTGATTACCGCACCGCTAAATATGCCTGCAAATCCTAAAGCGATGTTGGTAATCAGAGGTAGGGAAGCATTTTTTAGGGCATGTCTGAAGAGAACGGTTCTTTCCGGCACTCCTTTTGCTCTTGCAGTTATCACGTAATCTTCGGTTAATGCTTCAAGCATCACTGCTCTGGTAAGAAGCATATAACCTCCGTACTGGAAGACCACAAGTGTGATTAATGGAAGGGTTGCATGCAAAAGATATCCATGTACAAACTCGGTAAATCCAGGGGCTATCACGAACTCGGCGTTTAATGAGGTTGCTGTCACTGAAGATCCTGTTGTGAATGGTATGGGAACCCCTTGAGCCCATTCTGGGCGGGCGTGGCTGGACGGCAGCCAGCCGAGAACTGTAGAGAATATGTAAATGAATATCATGCCGAGCCAGAAGATGGGTACCGAGTATAGGAATAAGGATGCTCCAAGCGTTACTGTATCGTAAGTGCTTCCTCTCTTATAAGCGGCTAGTGCTCCCAAAACGATTCCTATAGCTATAGACAACGCAACCGATGTTCCTAGTAGGAACACGCTATAGGGAAGTCTCCTTAACATTTCGCCTGCTACTGACTGACCACTAACAATTGAGTCTCCAAAGTTCCATGTTAGAAGGCTCCTCGCAGCTTTAATATACCGTATATGAGGCGGATCCCCTAATCCGTACATTTCTCGGAGAGCCTTTAGTTGTCTTTCCATTTCCTCTGGGTCTAGTCTACCTGTTGGATTGATGAAGAGTTGCGTAGGGTCCCCGGGCATCATAAGGAAGATGATAAAGTTGAGAGTAATTACAAACATGATTAATATGAAGGTGTATACAATCCTTTTCATTATGTACATTCTTAAGCCCATTTACTACTCCCCCTTCCCATAGCTATCTATACTCAAAGTGATTGTTTATTTAAGTTTTAGCGTGAGAATAAGTAACTGTAAGTATTTTCCATAAAGCTTTTAAACATCATTTGTCTTTCTTTCATAGTGCTGAAATGAGAAGGGAGAAGGAAAAATGGATCGAAAGCTTTTAGTATTCGCTATGGCTGTTGCCTTTATAGTCTCATTGCTTGTCAGCGTTGTACCTGTAAGCGCTTGGACTTATCCTGACTGCACAGAAGATGACCGTTACGAGAACTGGGGTCCCCGTATTGACCGTTTGTGGATCAGGCTTTACGCTGATGAGTCCTCCGAGTTTGTCGGTTTCCAGAACGGCGAAATAGACATTGTTGACTGGCCTATACCCAAAGACTACCAGGACACTTGGAGCCAGCCACCACACAATGAGAGCATCAAGCTTCTCAGCTACGGCGCCGAATACGGCATGTTCCTAGTCGACATAAACTGTAACCCCAACGAATACTTGGGCAACCCGCCAGACCCCGACTATCCAAACCCAGTCTACCCCAACCCATGCAGCAGCCCCTACCTCCGTGAGGCGCTCTGGCACCTCATGGACAGAGGCTACGTAGTCGGAACCATATGCGGAGGAACCGCCACGCCAATCTACACCGTAGTGCCCCCATGCTACGGCGCATATGCACATCCAGACATCAAGCCCGGCGGCGCCCTAGAAGACCTATGCCACCTCTATGACACAACCAAAGCCAACCAACTCCTCGACGAAGGCGGCTTCAGCGAACGCGACCCCGACGGCTGGAGAATCTGGAACGAAACAGGCGAAACCGTAGAACTCAAATTCTACATCCGAAGCGACCACGAATACAGATATCATATGGGCCAATGGTTCGCCGACCAAATAGAAGCAGCAGGCATCAAAGTCAACCGCATCTACAAAGACAGCTACGGCTGCTGGCTCGACGTCATGCTAGCCAAAAACTTCCACCTATACACTGCTGGCTGGGGCTTAGGAGCAGACCCAGACCACCTAGTACTCTGGCAATGGGCGTACTACTGGCACCCAGGCTTTGCCTACAACTATGCAGGCGTTCACATACCAGAATTCGACTACTGGGCAGACAAGGTAATCTACGCTCTCAGCTATGACGAAGCGAAAGAAGCTGCCTGGAAAGCCCAGGAAGCCTACAACAGCGGACCCAACCACAACCATCCGACCAACCCTGACGGAGACGGCTGCGGAAGCATCCCCGTCTTCAGCATGAAAGGCGTAAAAGCAATAAGAAGACGCTACTGCGGCCCCGAAGAACCCTACACAGGACAACTCTGGAAACAAATAGTAAATATGCCCGGCTACGGCTGCGACACCGGCGGCACCTTCATGAACGCTTATCCTGAAGGACACCCGATGGGCGACTGCGAAACCATGACCATGAGATACGGATACAAAGTACCCGAACTCAAAAAGCTCAACCCAGTCTATGCCGAATGGCTATGGGACTGGAACACACTAGGCCTGATCTACGAAAGCCTCCTCAGCCGCAACCCCTACACGCTTGAGTTTGAACCCTGGCTAGCCAAAGACTTTGAAACCTTCACATGGGAAGACCCAGTAACACATGAAACCAAGAGCGGAGTCCGCTTCACAATCAGACCAGACGTATACTGGCACGACGGAACACCGTTCAGTGCAGCCGACGTCATCTACACGCTCTGGGAATTCCCGAAAGAACTAATTGAGGCAGGCTTCCCACCGCCATGGTGGTACAGTAACGTAAGAGACATCCTAAGCTTCTACCTAATCGACCCATGCAACGTGGAAATACTCCTAGACGTAACGAGCGTTTGGGCAGTCGGCTGGGTAGGCGGCAACATAATTCTGCCTAAGCACATATGGAAGCAAATCCTCGAAGACGCGATCGCCGGAACAGTTGAAATTGAAGGATTCGCGCCTGACCCGAACCTGATCGGCACCGGTCCGTTCAGGCTAGCCGAATACGTGGCAGACGACCACATCACCATGCTAGCCAACAAGCCAGGACTCACCATAGACACAGGCATCGAAGGAAGCGTGCCAATAACTAATCCGTACGGCTACTTCCGCTGGTGCCCAGTCCACGTAAACGTCCACATACTAGAACCATACCTATACCTCCAGAAAGTACCGCCAGGCGAAGACTTCACTGTCCGCGTAACCCTGCACAACGACTGGGTCAACCCCATACCCAACACTGCAGGCGGCGACCCAACAGGCTTCCTACAAGTCTACAAGCTAGTAACACTCGTGCATCCAGACGAAACTGAAGAAACCCTGTTCGACGGAACGGTTGGCCTAAACTACTGCGAACCCCACGTCGAAGACTTCGCGTTGAACTTGGCTAAAGGACACTACCAGATCAAAGCAGCAGTTCACATAATTGGACCAGAAATGATAACGGTAACCAAGGAAGGCGGCATCATCGAAATACCCAACCCATTCGTCTGCCAGTGGATCAACGTAACCTTCGACTTCTGGGTAACCATATCCGAAGACATATCAGGAGCATACTTTGACACGTGGCACGCAGGCTACGAAGAAGTACCCGCACCTGACTGCAAAGTTGACATCAGGGACATAGCAGCCGCAGCAGCAGCCTTCGGAAGCTACCCAGGAGCCGAGAACTGGAACTCAGTAGCCGATCTAACAAAAGACTACAAAGTTGACATCAGGGACATAGCAGCAATCGCAGCCCAATACGGCTTCGCATAAATTTGGAGAAAGTTTCCTTTACCCCCCCTTTTTCTGTATATGTTTAGTTGAGGTTTCTGAGGAGCAATAGGATATCGTAGAGGTTTATTTGTTGATCTCTGTTAAAGTCTGCCTCTGGGTTCCAGTTTTTATGGGTAGTATAGCTTCCAAAGGCTGAGCTGATCAGTGCTAGGTCTCTTATGTCGACAATATTGTCGTTGTTTATATCTCCAATCTTTTTAAAGGCTACAGAAACTGTTAACATGTTATCTTTTTCTTCTACCTCGTCGAAAACTGGAATGATCTGCGCCTTGAATATGTAGGTGCCCGATTTCTCTTCTGTCCAGTAGAACATTATCGTAGTGCTAGAAAATGGTTCAAGGCTTAACGTGAATTGTTGAACTTGCTCTTCACCTAATATTGTCTGGCAGCTTATTCTTAAGGTAAAGTTTACAGCTAATGTTCCCTCATTTCTTAGGGTTATTGAGAAATCAACTTGTTCTCCAATATATAACAGGGTTTCTGAAGGTGAAAACTTCACGACGGCAAGATCGAAAAACCCAATAGATGAGTTGCAAGGCTTCATAAGTGGATAGTTATCTACGTTCGATTCGTCGATTGCGTAGGGTGTGTCGCCTATTCCGTCACTGCCAGTCTCATTTTGAAAAGGACCAGCGTAAAAGTCTCCGCCTGTGTAGCTACTCCAATAGTTTCCGCCTAGAGGATAAGTTAGGTTCCAGAAAATTTCCGTCGAGGATGCGATACTAGCGGGTTTTTGGTTACCGATCAGATTGTTGAAGTAAAACGTGACATTACGTGAGTTTTTTACAGTTACGCCTATGTTGTTTGAGCTTATGGTGTTGTTTGTGAATTGGGTGTTGTTGCATCCGTTTATTCTTACGCCTTCTTTGTTGAATTTGGCTATATTTTCTGTGACTATGTTGCTTTGGCATGATTCTAGATGGATGGCCGTTGAGTTGTTGTGTGAGATTATGTTGCATTTCAAAATGTTTCCGTGAGAGTAAGCCAAATAGACGCCGTTGAGTGACTTGTCGATTCGGTTATACATCAGTTTATTGTTTCCGCAGGGAAGCTGAATGTACGAGTAGATGAAGACGCCGTGAAACTGGCTTTTTGACACGTTGTTTTCTCTCAATATATTGGAATGAGATGAGTCGAGACCTATTCCGAACTCGGCTTCCACAGCAACATTTTTTTCCAGTAGATTATAGTGCGAAAAGTCTAAGAGAATATTGTAGAAGGCCGAATTTTCCACAGTGTTCTCCTTTACCTTGCTATGTAGAGCTTGATAAAGGTAAATTCCTGCTTGAGTGTTTTCGACGTGATTTTTTTCTATTGTACAGAAGGATGAGAAAATTAGTATGCCCGAAGAATAGATTAGCGGTCCATCTAGGCTGCTGTTTTGAATTTTGAAGCCTTTTAAAGTGACGTTGTCGGCTGTGATTTTCACTACTGTTCCTGTTCCGTCTCCGTCTATTGTTGGGTTGGAGTTGTTTTCAGCTGTAAGCGTTAAGGTTTTGTTTATAATTACGTGTTCGTGGTAAGTTCCTTCCCTTACTATTATTGTGTCCCCGGGGTTTGCAGCGTTTATCGCCTCTTGAATCGTTTGGAAGTCTCCGTTTTCTGTGGAGACTATCCATGTTTCTGCTTTTTTTCCCGGGGCTTCCGCGAGTGACTGCATATACAACATGTTAGGAAGCAAGGTTGCTGTCAGCAGTAGAATTTTCCAGAACGTTTCTGCTTTTTTCTGCTTGTTCATACCAATAACAGCTATTGTGTTTCTGTGATTTTTCTTTTGTGGAAACAGAATTTTCAGCTGTTTTTGTCATAGTTCGGTTTTCGAATTGTTCTGTATATGAAATAGAAGATAATTCCGGAACGCTTAAATTTGGAAACATTCATCTTTCATAGTGCTGAAAGGAGAAGGGAGAATAAGCCATGAAGAAATTAGCTAGTGCAGTATCAATTCTACTGGTTGCT
>Ga0190304_1000450_pt1 | contig 19351 bp, 20 predicted proteins | sample 48700712_MG_FD_161670 | JGI IMG/M metagenome (GOLD analysis project Ga0190304, IMG submission 161670) | Hydrothermal vent sediment bacterial communities from Southern Trench, Guaymas Basin, Mexico - 4870-07-1--2_MG | ecosystem: Environmental > Aquatic > Marine > Hydrothermal vents > Sediment ...
CCTTATCACCGCCAATCTGGCTCATCCCCGATACATCGATTTTTCCAATAAAACGAAACTCTATCAAAATCAAAATGGCCATTTTACCGACGTGCGTGCCACAGCCGGAATTTCCTATGCCGAAACCCATTCCGAACCTTCATGGGGGGATTTTGATAATGACGGCTACCTCGACCTTCTCATCACCTGCGTGTACCCAAACAGGCCCAGCGTGCTGTACCACAACAATGGCGACGGTACCTTTACCGATATCTCCTGGCTGGCAGGCATACGGCATAGGAACGGCTGGGGTGCTGCCTGCGCCGATGTAAATAACGATGGACGCCTGGATGTCTGCATTGCCGGCGGCCAGGTTCAAATGTGCATCAATACTACCCAGAATGATAATAACTGGCTGGAAATCCGTTTGCAGGGCAGCACACACGGCGATGCCGTGGGCGCGCAGCTATTACTCAAAACTCCGGATTTTTCCATTATTCGGGAAGTTCAGGGAGGCAAAGGCACCACCAATCAACACTCTATGGTGCAGCATTTTGGCCTTGGATTACAAAAACCGCCCTACCATCTGATGCTGAGAAATGGCACAAAAAACTGGTTTGCTGTGGACATTCTGAAAAACAACACCTGTGTGGATCTGCCCGTTGATTAAGACATCCTGAAAACACCGTGGATATAAAAAACGGCGCAGAAAAATCTGCGCCGCTTTTGCATTGTATCGAAGTTATTTCACCATCATCATTTTGGCAGCAGTTGTGCTGGATGCAGTCTGTACTTTTACAAAATAGAGGCCGGATGCAGCAGCGTTTCCTGCGTTATCGGTACCATTCCACACGTAAGTTGTCCGGGTGGTTACCTGATTATTGACGAGGGTTTTGACCAACTGTCCCTTCACATTGTAAATGCTGGCAGAGATGGGTTTTGTCATATCTGCAGCAGGGATGTTCAGGGTAATGGATGTGCTGGGATTGAAGGGATTTGGATAGATGCTGATCTGAGCCACAGCGGGAACCGGAGTGGTGGGCTCATTTGCGTCGGTGAGATTGATGAAGCCCTGACCGCCGAAAGCGCCCATGTCATTGCGAGATCCATCCAGATCATTATAGATCGGGTCGGGATTCCCTGCATCTATACATGGAGAACCATCGGCCAGAGTCCATGCTGCATCCAAACCATTGTAGGCTATGCCAGCTCCAGCAGTTGGATTGGTGAACATGGGATCTGCATCGATATTGCCTGTGCCGGCAAATCCGCCGGTGATACAGGTGTATTCGATGGTAGGATCACCAAAGGGAGCAAAGAAGATATCGCCGGCTTCCTGGATGATGGAGTTCATAATGCTGATCTGAGAATTGAATACAAAAATGTGATATCCTCCAGCAGATTCGTTGTTGGCGATTGTGTTGTTTTCCAGAGTAACGTCGGAGCCGTTTTTCAAGCTGAAAGCGGCATAGTTACCGGAGTTATTGACGATGATATTGTTTTTGATCACCGGGATGGAGCTGATGCAGCTGATACCCCCGGTGAGGGTTTGAGATTCGTTATTACTAATGAAGTTTTGCAGGATATTTACATTGTCTGAACCTGCGATGGAGATAGCAGCGCCATCGGCTGCACTGTAGTTTCCATAGATTTTGTTGCCGATGATGTCAACCATAGCATCGGTTTCGATGCTGATTGCAGAATCCTGAGCTTTGGTGATTTCGCAGTTTTGCACAGTGCTGACAAGGTCTGTGTTTTTAAATACGAAACCGCTCCAATTACCATCGGAAGTAAACACGATAGGATCGATGTCTGCAGCCCAGGAACCAGTAGCGGTAAGTTGTCCCATCACGGTAAACTTGCTGTCATTGTTCATGTGAATCTCGGTTCCCGGAGCAATGAAAATGCTGTTTTCAGGAGCGATGTTCACGTCTGCATCCACGATATAGGGATTATTTGCAGCCGTCCAGATTCCGCTGAGCTCCCCGGAGAAGGGTGTTCCCGGTGCAACCACCGTAATGCAATCTTCCTGCACTACTTCTGCATACTCGGTTCCATCAAAGATGCGCAATTTCACATCGTAGGTTCCGGGTGTTTCATAGAGATGGTAAGGATTTTCATCGGTGCTGTCATAAGTGCCATCGTTATCAAAGTCCCATTCCCAGCTCTGGATGCCGGTAACTGGCAGCGAGATGCTGTTGAATTGCACTCCCAGACTTGCTGGGCCCTGGTTGATATTGGTGGTAAACAACGGAAGAAGCCCGGAGAACATAGTAGTGGCAGCTTGGAGTATCCTATGGTTTGAATTATAACTCTGAACCATTGCGATGCCTTTGATTTTCGTCAAATCCCAGCTGCTGTTAAAGGGAATTGCATAGTCATAACTTCCTGTTTGTCCCACGGTTGTCAGGTCAAAAGAGGTGGATCTATCGTAATTTATAACGACACAAAACCAATCCGGCTCCACATCAAGAGTAAGAAAGAAGGTTACTTTATTATCTGTAGTTGTAATATTTCCTGTAACTTCTACATCGGTATGGATGACCAGTTCATTTTGGGCATTAATGTTCATTGTCACATCCATCTCAAGAGGACTGTCAGTGTTTACCAGAGCGTTATATTGGGGCTGATAGTTCATAGAACCACTACCCATTCCGCCAACAACACTAGTGATTCCACCAAACTGTGCATGAGGAACACCTCCACCGTTGTACATTCCCAGTCTTTCCGAATAACCAGGGCTTGGATATGGTCCTCCATTTTCATAGATTAATGGAATAAGAAAATCGTTATTGTTATTGAGATTTGCCAGCCCGGACCGAGCTGATGGACAGTACGGTCAGCCACTGTATGAAGAGAATACTTCACCCACAACCCACAATTGTGATGCAAAGGCAGTTGCCGCCAATAAAAGCATCAGTAACAGTGTAAACGTAACTCGTTTTGAATTCATATTACCTCCTCAAGCAATGAATTTCTTTTGATGGGCAAATCAGCAAAAAAAGATAATTTGAATGGTTTTTATGAACATAATTTCATATCCACCAATCCACTGATAGCCACTCTTTTTACCGATCATGCAATTCAGTAAATCTTAAAAAACACGTTCATGAATTTTGATTTCAAGGTTTCTTTGTCAACCAGTTTTTTGGCTGTTCTGCTCGAGAATCTCCACGCTTATTGCAGTTTTTTGCGGTGAGTTAAGATGAAATGATTCTCTGTTGTTAAACAGTTGGATATGTGCTCGAATGAGGTACATATTAATTTGTTGCCTAAAAGGGGGTTACAGCGGTGTTGTTGCTATAGGGGGGACAACTACTTTACCCGGATGCTCATTCCGGCATCTCCTTCTTTTATTGATGTACTAACAAAAAAAAAATATATTCTTGAGATACTTCACAAAAAAACGCAGCCATGAATTTCTTCATGCCTGCGTTGAAAAAATACTGCTGCCGGTTTATTTTACCATCATGATCTTTTTCATGGTGGAGCTGGAGGCTGTTTGTACTTTTACAAAATATAATCCGCTGGTAACCGCTGTGCCGTTGTTGTCCACGCCATCCCATACATAGGTGGTTTGGGTTGTGGCTTGAGCGTCCACCAAGGTTTTCACCAGTTGGCCTTTTGCGTTGTAGATGTTTGCTGAGAGAGCTTTTCCCATATCTTTTGCGGGGATATTCAAACTGATGGATGTGCTGGGATTGAAGGGATTGGGATAGGCATCCAGAGAAAGAACTTCTGCGGGTACCGATGGATTGGCAGAGGTTGCATCTTCGGTTTTAAAAGAGAAGTTGTTGATGATGGGATCGGTGAGGTCGCCTCCGCTGATTTCAAAGGTAAAATCAAATTCGCCAGCCTGATTGTAAACCGAAACGTGCATCTCGATTTCCTTCTCTTCATTGGCCAATATTTCTATAGGAGAAGGCCAGTTTGCCATATGACACAATCCATCGGTGCACCAGATCATGCTCCAGCCGTTCGGGATTAGGTTTTCATCATAAATCTGGTTGATGGTATAGGTTTGGGTTTCACCGGTATTGGTAATGGTAAATACTGGGAAATCAAAAGTATAGTCACCTTGTGTGCTATAGGCAGGGCCTACCTGATCGGGGGTAAATGGGATATCCACTATCAGCTCTGCACTGAGCAGGGCTACGCAAACCAGGAAAAAGCTCAATACTACTTTTTTCATTGTTATCTCCTTAATTTAAAATCTCGTTGTTACAGACATGCGGGCTCCATCAAAGGGTGCCTGATAATTACATACGCCGTTACGACATACAAGACCACCTTTTTCCGAGCCCACAAAAAGCTTCAGATCGGTGTTGTGCCACGCTTGAATGAATAGCTCAGCACCAATTTTCGGAGTATAATCCATTATGTCGTCATGGCCGGTAAAGAAGTAGCTGCTCAGCAAAGAGAGCGAGTAAGCGCCCTTACCCAGATCTATCTGAAACAGTGGCTCGTAGGTGGTTTTTTCTTCTATTTCGTGCTGGTAAGATTCATGGGTTTCTATCTCGCAATCTACCTTCAGGTGAGTAGAAAATTCTCCCGCCATAAAGTCTGCAATAAGGGCTGGAGTAAATTGCTTTGTCCAAAAATCGGTTTTGTTGAGAAGCTGCTTATTCTCTACCTGATCGATCTGTGCTCTGATGGTCCAGTCACTGAAATCATGGCGATATTCACTATGGATGTCCACTTGTTGAATATCATAATCGTCCGATTTGCCGTAGCCTGCATTGAGCACGAATTCATTTTCTTTATTTGGCACATAGCGAATTACCCCCATGAAGCCATACTCGTCAGCACCCACGTCGTAGCCGTAATCCACCAGCGGTTTTTCGCTGCTGTTTGCGGTGGGCAACTCGTTGAGGCGGTTCGCGAAATCCTGATAGTTTTTATAGGCCGTGGTAAGAGTGATTGTCCCCAGGTACACATTGATGTCACCGTAAAATGCGGTGCCGTATTTTGTGCCGCCAAATTCGTTGTGATACTGTTTGCTCTTGGCATATTCGCCTTTGATTTCAAATTTCTCGTGGGCAAATCCCAGCCGTCCGGTATAAACTTCACGGATGTTGTACCGGTGATTTTCTGCCCCCTGATACTGTCTGTTTGAAAATGCGGCAGCGCCGAGAGTAAGGGGTTTTATGGGATTCAGAGTAAGGTCGAGGCCATTGATGACGTCGTCATATTGCGGATAGGATGCATTTTCCAGTACCCCATAAAAGGCTTGCAGCCTGGCTACCTTCGTTTGCCATCTTCCGTAAAAGCCATCCAGGCAATAATCCTTGTCCAGATCGCTGTTGTAATAGGCGTGAAGCACCATTCCGGAGCCGATGAGCATGTCGAAATTTCCACCTCGAATAAGTAGTTCCGGGGTGTTGTATTCCACATAGCGATCGGTCCAGGAACTGGAAAGATCACCGGGCTCCAGCTCTGCCAGAGGGGTGAATTTCTCGTATTTTGGCAGATACCCTTCGTACTTCATGCCAAAGCGGAAATTGTTGTAAATCACGTTGAATTTAAATTCATCCTGCAAGTAGTGTTTCACCGAATCCGGCGCACTGTTATAGACATACTTTGCTTCGTTTATGCCCGATATCGAAAGGCCGGCCAGAGAAGAATCGGCAGGTGGTCGGGGTGTTGTTTTTCTGGATGCAAGCCATTTTTCCACCGCTTCTTTCAGATGAATCTCGTCCCCCAGTTTGTAGCCATTGTGCTGAAAGATGATGTTCATTTGAGGATCGATGATCATAGTGCGGGGCGGATTTACCATGTTGTAAAGAGTGGCCACTTCTTTGTTGGGATCAAAGAGGGTGATGAAGCTGAAGTTGTTTGATTTTACCAACGCTTTTGCCTTGGAGATGGAGCGGGCTTTGTCTATGGTTATGGCTAATACCTGGATGTCTTCGCCAAATTCATCCTGAAGAGCGCTGAGCTGGGGAAGCTCTTTTACACAGGGTACGCACCAGGTAGCCCAAAAATCCAGAACGATCAACTTATCGCCACATTGAGAAAGGCGAACCATGTTTCCATCGGCATCTTCCAACTGAAAATCCGGAGCAGAGCCCAGAATTTCGGCGAATAGTCCAAGACCTAAAAGGACAGCGATAAGTGTGAGCAGTAGTTTTTTCATCAGTTTTTTCCTTCGCTATAGTGCCAATTCGGCTGCCGTATGTACCGTGCATGTTTCGTTATCGTAAATGTCGGTACGGGTTTGCACCCACACCACTACTTTGCAGTGCTGAGGAAGCTGATCATAATAATCATATTCAATTTCCATTTCGTAATAATCAGAACCGGTGATTGCCATTTCGCTCAAGCCAAACACCAGATTGTGTATTGGCTCATGACCGCTACTGTAATACACTTCAGGATGCTCATCTACTACAGCAGCACGGAGATAGAGATTGGATGCAGGGATGCCGGGGCCGATATCCAGGGTAGTGCCCACAATTACCAGTCCGGGCTCAGTGGTTGCATCCAGAGATGTAACAAAAGCCTGAGGAGTACCTTCTACAATCTGGTTGTACCGCTGATTATATTCTACCAATTGATCCGGCGCGCCACCCTGAATCAGATAGTTGCCTTGGAACATGGCGGAGGGCTGGGCATAGGCGCCATAATAACTGGCCCAGTCCACATAAAAGTGCTCTGGCGTTGCCGGCTGATTGTAACAATATTCCACAAAGATCAGCTGCTCGCCATACTGCATCTGTAAGTCCGAAAGTTCTGCACTGGCGGCAGGACAGTTTCCGCAGCTCTGGCTGGTACCAAATTCCACGAAGACCACCGGTTTGGTGGGGTCAAGGGCAGGAGGATTCACCTGGTTACCATATAACATAAATCCCGTGGATTCTTTTCGTAAGACATCATGGAAAGTGTAGGTGGTGTCCCGCTGAACAGCTTCTTCTTCCCAGCCGATGGTGAGATCCCAGGTGACATCAAAATACTTATTATATTCCACCAGTTTGGCAGAGAAGGTGAGACTGTCGGAGAGGGTGTAAAATACACCGTTATACTTGTCTGCTATGTCGGCTTTACTCAGCTGATTGTTGCTGTAGTCGTCACTGTACAGTGCCATAACTGCCGAAACATCGTCTTTGTGAATCTGCGTGAGAGCCACGGATAGGTCTCCAAAGAAAAGTTCGATGCCAGCATTATCGTAAGGATCATGATCCAGCACATCGCAGGCGGTGATGATGAAGGCGATGACCAGCAGTGGGAAGAGTATCTTTTTCATCTAGTTATCCTCAGCCGGGGTTTTCAGACTTTGCAACAGCTGGTTCAGCTCTTCTTCCATGCTGATTTCTTCCCCTTCTTTATAACCCACATGATGGAAGAAAATCTCGCCGTCTGGCTTGATGTAAAAGGTTTCTGGCATCACTTTCACGCCGAGAAGTTTTTTTACTGCCCCGTCGGGATCGTAGAGCGTGGTTAAAGTATAGCCATTTTTCTCGATGTATTTGGTTGCTTTTTTTATCGAACGTTTGCCGTCTTCAGAAACGGCGATCACCACGACATTTTCGTTTTCTTCGTGAAAGCGATTGAGATGGGGAAGGGCTTTGCAGCAGGGTATGCACCAAGTTGCCCAAAAATCCAGAACCACGACGTTGCCACTGTCCAGCACGTCATACAGTGTTACCTCATTGCCAGATGCATCCTGTAGAGTAAAATCTTTGATTTTTTCTGCTGACAGAGTAGTAAAAAACAGGGCTAAGCCGATTATGAGAATCATGATTTTACGATTCATCCGTATCTCCTGTTGGTTTATCTTCTTTTATATAATTGTTTGTAAAATGTGGTTTTATGGCTCCACAAAACTCTTTTGTGCAGTTCATACACAGAATGCATTCTGACGAACCGTATTGGGTAGTGGGATCCAGGCCCATAGGACAATCCGTAGCGCAGAGGCCGCAATGTACACATTTGTTGTGATTGAATTTCAGTTTGAGCAGGCTGAAGCTGTTGAACGTTCCCATGATGGTGCCCAGTGGGCAGATGGTCCGGCAGAAGGGGCGTTTGATAAACATGCTGGGAATAATCACAACGAAGATCAGCAAGGCGATCTTGATCCAGTACATAGTACCGATGAGGTAGCGCAGACTTGCGTCCATTATAGGTACAGGGATGCCAGCTTCCAGGCATCCTGCAGGGCAATAATTACAAAACCACGTCTCGGTGAGCCCGATATCGTTTTTCAGGAAAAGGGGAAATAGTATAACCATCAGCAGCAAGACAAGATAGCGCAGATGAGGCATCCACTTTGGCAGGGTGAACTTCTTTACCGGGATGTGGTATAGTGCTTCCTGCAAAAAGCCGAAGGGGCAGAGCCAGCCACAGGCCCAGCGACCAATGAGCGCTCCGATGATGAGCAAAATGCCAAAAGTGGCAAAGGAGAAGGAGCCCAACACGAAAAAGTGTTGAATGATCCCGATGGGACATGCCCACACCGTAGTGGGAGATGAGTAGCAATTAAGCACCGGGATGGGAATGTGCTTCAACACTTCCATCACCTTTTCGTAGTGTTTTACATAAAAGTGGCCATTGATCACAAACAATGCGAGGAACAGCACAAAAAGCCGGATTTTGTTACGGGTAAATAATGTTATTTTTTTCACAGGCACCGCCTATCCCAATCCAATTCAGCCCAAGCAGAGATTGATAGCTTTGGATGCAATTTCGGGAAATTCATCGAGGCCAATTCCCAGAAAAATAAACTGGATGCCCAGAATAAAGGCTACAAGGGGAGCCCAAAAGGAAAACATCTTTTTCCAGTGAAGAGTGTTAGTTGGTTTCATAATGCGACTCTAAAGGGGTTGCATCCTTGGTTTGCGGTGCCAGAGAAAGGGAAATTTCCACCTCTTCAGGAGGCTCACAATAGGATGGAAAACAAAGTTGGTACCCTGCCCACAGGGTAATGGAGATGGTTGCGGGATCTATACTCTCGGCAATGGAGAACTTTTTAGTAAGGGTAACAGTACCTTCATAGTTTATGTAGCCGTCTGCATCCGGATGACCTTCCGGGTACACCGTCGGCTCAAAGGTAACGCCGGATACGGAATCGACGTCCACAAAGAAGTAATCTTCCTGCAGGGTTTGGTGCATACCTTCCGGGATGGCAAAGGTAACTTCCAGCACGGTGTCCTGTATGGTTGCGGTGACGATATTGTCACGAGCTGAGCAAATGAGTATCATCATAGCCATGATGAGAAGAGCAAGAGCTTTTTTCATATCCCCTCCTGATTATTTATTTTCGTCGCAACATATATTCCATGTCACAGCGTAATTTTCTCGCGAGCTAAAAATTCTTCAACCGTCATAGATTGTTCCCAGAAGAGATCGAAGGTGGCGGTAAGGGTTTGGGCAATGTCGGGATGTTCGATAACCAGGTAGATGAGGTTTGACTGGGGGTCTATGGTGTTTATCATGGAGAACATCACGGTTTGGGTATCGAAGACGTGGAGTTTGATGGGCAGGTGATCGCTTACCCGCACTTCTTCACCTTGCAGCTTAAAGTTGCTCATCTGCTGGGCAAAGAATTGCAGGTGGTCGTTGTTTACTTCGTAAATCGAGCGGTATTTTGTTCCTCCGGCCATACTGGCGATCTGTTCTGAATGCAGATACAGGGAGTTGGTCATGGCGTAAGGTGGTTTGCAAAAGGAGAGCACCGTTTTTTTCGAGATTGTTTCCATCATGTGGTGCTTTTGAATAATACTGGCAGGAGTATTGAATACCTGTATAAATTCCAGCGGTGAGCGGTTTGCCATCTGGTTATCAAATATCGGAGCCAGGGTTTCCGGCAGGGCATCAAGGATGTCGATCTTTTTTGCCTGGGTTGCGCGCAGGTATTCAAAGGCCGTTTGCGGGTTTTCTGCCTGGTATTTGCGTACTTTTCCCAGCTCTTCGTGGCAAAGTCCTTTGGTGTTCAGGCTTTGAAGCACGGAGTAGATTTTCGAGCGGTTTACTCGGGCGCAGCGAGATATTTCGGTAGCCGTAAACTGCTGTTTTCTCAATAAACAGAGATATACCTTTGCCTCGTTTTCCGTCAGCCCGATTTCTATAAGCTGTTTCACGAGATTTTCCATCAAACTGCCCCCTTGTTGCTTTCTGAGGGACAACAATCCCGGGAAGGTGCGGTGTGTCAATCCTTTTTTGGGTCATATTTACCCACTGTCAGAGCCGTACTGGAAGGGAAAGAACCATTTCCTTACTCAGTAATTCCGGCAGTACCAGCGGCGTTTTGCTGGATGGAGAGAAGTAAAGATAGAGGGGAACACCAGCCCGCTTGTATTCCCTGAGCCACTGGGAAATCAGGGGATCGCGGCGGGTGTAGTCTCCAATAAGGAGGTGTATCTTGTTTTCGGCAAAAAAGCGTTCGATTGAAGCGCTATGCAGCACCGTTGTTTCATTGGTTTTGCAGGTGAGGCACCATTCGGCGGTAAAGGCCAGGAAAACCGGTTCTCCGGCATCGCGATACCGTTGAAGAGTTGCTTCGCTAAACTCTTCCCACCGGGTTTGGGCTTGCATGTTTCCGTGGGGTTCTGCTGCATAACCCGAGTCTTCAAACCGAAGCAGCCACAGGGCAGAGCCCACGATCACTATCAAAGCAAGGATTGTTCCTGCCCACTGGATGCGAGTGCTCACTGTGGGACGGGTGAAGCGGCCGTACAGCCATGCTGCAAAGCTCACAAACACCAGAAAAAAGATAACTCTGATGAGATTGATGCCTCCCACCAGGAAAAACAGTGATCGGAGCAGGTAGGCTACGGTGAAGATCAGCAAAAAACCCATGAGTTCTTTGAAAGTGTTCATCCATTCTCCGGGCTTGGGGAGCAGGCGACTGGCACCGGGGATAAAACCGATGAGTAAAAATGGTAGTGCGAGACCCAGTCCTACAGAGCTGAAAAGCAGGATGATGACAGGTGCTGGCTGGCTGAAGGCAAAGCCAAGGGCTACGCCCAGTAATGGTGCTGTGCAGGGAGTAGCCAGAAGTACGGCGAAGACGCCGCTGAAAAAGGATCCCGACAAACCTCCCTTGCTGCCGTGCCGAACAGCGGTATTCATCCCTGGTGCTCGAATAAGAAAGACGTCAAACAATGAAAGGGCAAAAAGCATGATGATCACGGTGAGAACGATGACGAAGGGTGGATTTTGGAATTGAAAACCCCAGCCAACCAGTTCGCCGGATGCTTTTAACAGGATAATCACTACTGCCAGGATGATAAAGGAAAGGATCACGCCAACGGTGTAGGAAAGGGCACTAAGTCGCATTTCCCGGCGGGATGATGAATGACTTACCAGGCTGAGGGCTTTTATGGACAACACCGGCAAAACGCAGGGCATCACGTTTAAGATGAGCCCCCCGATAAGTGCTAACAGCATAAAATATAGTACATTACTCTGAGAAGCAGCACTTGCCATGGCTGGTAACATTACTTCCAGCTCATAGGTCTCCGGCGGCAGGCAGGCGTTTGTATCCGTGCAAAATTGATGTCCAAAAGTGATGGATGCAGCAATTTCATCCGGGTGGGATGAGGTATATTCAAAGGGCTTTATCAGAGTAATGGTGCCGATAAAAGCTGGCTCACCGGCGAATTCTTCTGTTGCCTCAGGATAAATGGTGGGTAAAAAAGTGACGCCCTCCAGGGGCTCTGCTTTCAAATAAAACAGTTCGGGATCCATGCTTTGATGGCTTCCCTCAGGTATGGTAAAGGTGACATGAATCTCATGGACTTCTACGGTGACGATGGGCTCTACCCGGAAAAATCCCCAACCGGAAACCACACTAAGAAGTAGTAAAAGAGTGATGGAAAACTGTTTCATTCATTGCTCCTTCAAATATTATTGATATAGTAAGCAAATAAACTCATCCAGCAAATAAAAGGGAATATCTTCATGTTTCTCCATTACTCAGGTGATGGTGTTTGGTAAGTACTAACCTATGCATTATAGCAAAATAAAACTTGTGGATGCATCACTGGCATCCCGAAAAGGGGCTGTTCCACAGATGTGAGATATCTCCACGCGTCAGCAAGCTGATTTGGTCGATATGACAAAAGTTGGTTGCGCTGCTTTTTTCTCGTCCCAGCGCTCCATACCGGGACGTAGGTTTTGGTCACACACAGACTTATGCGGCTCCGTGCCGCAGGCAGGGAGAGTAGAGGTCTCAGCTTTGCGGTTGTGGAACAGCCCCACAGAGGATATTTTACATAGAGTGGCTAATCGTCGGTCAACTCCAGGTTACGACTGCGGAAACCATATCCCATCACATCGTACACATCGGTGAGCAACACAAAGGCGGTGGGATCCACGCGTTTCACGATCTCGCGCATTACCGAAACCTGGCGGCGGTTCATGGCGCAAAAGAGCATGTTGGTCTCTTTGCCGGTGTAGCCACCTTCCACTTTGATAAAGGTAACGCCACGACGGATACGGCTGTAAATCTCTTGTTTGATTTCATCGGTTTTCTCAGATAAAACGTACACACCCTTTACATAGGGCATCCCTTCGGTGGTGAGGTCGGTGATTTTGGCAGTAATAAAGAGGTTTATGTATCCCCAGATTGCCAGTTTGAGATCGGCAAAAACCAGCGCTACGGTGATAATGATAAAGGATTCCACAATCCAGTATCCGGTACCGATGGAGAGTCCGGTTTTGTGTTTGATAAGAGCCACCGGGATGTCTGTACCGCCGGTAGATGCGCGGCTGCGGAAGATCAGCCCCAGGCCGATACCCAAGAGAACGGAGCCGGTGATGCCTGCCAGGTAGATATCCTGGGGTGCCAGCATGGCATAAAACTCATGGCCGTTTTGGGTGAAGGTGAAAGGTGTGAGGTCTTTGATAATCCCCATTTTATGCAGGTTTTCAAAGCTCAAAAAGTTTGTAAAGATTGAGGTGGAAATCATACCATAAATAGAACGCGCACCGAAACGCTTGCCCACCATCAAAAAACTGACGAAAAACAGGGGTATATTAAACAAAATCATGCAGGTTCCCAGGGGAATGTGCAGCAGATGATACGCTATCTGCGACAAGCCGCCCACACCGCCGGGTGCAATTTTGTATGGTGCCAGGAACCACGAATAGGCCATGGCGAATAATATCGAGCCGGCAATAACGCCTGCATGCTCTTTAATTGTGTGTCGTATCGTTTTCATTACTCCTCCTGCGGGCCTTTTTTGGTTTTGGCTCATATGCGTCAATCCATTATGAGAAATTTATTTTACAGAAGAAGAATTTTGCATTTGACGGCAATTCCCCTGCTGCATAATGACGCTGTTGAAGGAGAAATAAGCTATGGCATTGGAACTAAAAAATGCGGGGATTCAAAAAGGTGGACGGTGGCTTTTCCGGCACACCGATTGCCTGATAGATACAGGAGAAAAGGTAGTGATCACCGGTCCTTCGGGGAGCGGGAAATCAACTCTTCTCAAATCGATGCTCCTGTTTGAAGCCTTGGACGAGGGCTCTTTATGGTATGGTGAGCAGCAGCTGGATGCATCCAACATTGCGTCCTATCGGCAAAACTGCGCCTACATAGGGCAAAAAGCGCCGGGCTTCGAAGGGACGGTAAAACAGTTTGTCACTTTGCCTTATACGTTTCGGGCAAATCGCAATCACGCCCCGCAACCCGATGAGATTCGGCGCTTGTTACTGAAATTCGATTTTTCTCCTGAAATCCAGGCCACGCAGTTTGATTGTCTTTCCGGTGGTGAGCAGCAGCGGATGTGCATTATTCAGGCGTTGCTTCTCAGGCGCACCATTCTTATGCTGGATGAAATAACCTCCAGCCTGGATGCGGCCAACAGCGCCCGGGTAATAGAAGAAATCAACCAACTGAAAGGGTGCACCGTGATCGTGGTTTCTCATGATATTCAGTGGCTTCAGGCAGGGATGCGTAAGCTCACATTGCGGGATGGCGCACTGTTTGGCAGGGAGGCATAATGGAACACACTTTCTCAATTTCGCCCTGTATGTTGGCGGTATATCTGCTTATTTTGGTGGTTCCCATCACCATTTTTCGTTTGTTGCATCTACGGCTCACCCGATCTTTGCTGGTTGCCACAGTCAGGATGGTGGTACAACTGAGCCTTGTGGCTGTTTATTTGCGGGTGATTTTCCGCATCGATTCGTTGCTTCTCAACATCGGTTGGTTGTGCGTGATGCTGCTGGTAGCCAATCTTTCGGTCTTGCATCAGAGCGGGATGAAAAAAGGTCGGCTTCTGCTGGTGACTTTTCCTGCGTATGCTATTTCGGTGATCTTTGTGCTGGCATCCTTCATGATCGTGTTTCCCCTCAGCACCATCATTCATGCCCGTTATCTCATACCGCTGGGCGGGATGGTTCTGGGTAATCTTCTGCGGGGTAATATCATCGGGTTTGACCGTTTTTATACCGGCTTGCAGCGGCGGGAATATGAGTACATCCATTATGTTACGTTGGGGGCAACCCGCTGGGAAGCGGTGCGACCTTTTATGCGGGAAGCTTATCGCGCCGCCATGGCACCGCAAATCGCCGGTATGGCCACCATTGGCCTGGTTGCTCTTCCGGGTATGATGACGGGGCAAATTCTGGGCGGTTCCACTCCCACCGTAGCTATCAAATATCAGATAATGATAATGGTGGCGATCTACGTAACTATGGCTCTGTCGGTATTTCTGGCGTTGGTGGCATCCACCTGGGTAACCTTCGATTGTTACGGTCGTCTGCGGCGTACGTTCTTTGTTACTCGGCACTGATGCATCAAAACAGGCTGCCGACGGCAATGAAATCCCGGGCTTTGGCAGGTATGCATCCAGACTGAAAAAGATGCTTGTAGCGGCACTCCCGGCAAGAATCCCATCGCTCAAAATCCCCGCCCTGATGGCCTGGTTTTTCTTTTTTCCCATCGTAGAGGATATAGGTTTGTAGAAATGATGATGGCGGACGGTAGGGACTTTGTTTGCCCGTTATTTATTCTTTGGAAGCCGGGCTAGTTTATTATTGACAGAAAAGGGGATAAAAAAGTTTGTTTCAAAAAAATTGAATGCAGGAGAATAAATTATGGAAAAGATTTTAGTAACCGGCGGAGTTGGTCAGATTGGGTCTGAACTGGTGATGGCATTACGCAAGGTTTATGGTGCGGAGAATGTGATCTGTGGCGTAAACAGAACCAAGCCGGAAGGCGAATTAAAAGAATCAGGGCCATACGAAGTAGTGGATTGCACCAATGCACAGCAAGTAGCGGATGTGGTAAAAAAATATAAGGTAGATACCATTTATCATCTGGCAGCAATACTTTCTGCAGTGGCAGAAGCTAAGCCAAACCTGGCGTGGAATGTGAATATCAATGCTCTTTATAATGTTCTGGAAGTAGCACGGGAGCAGAAATGTGCAGTATTTACACCCAGTTCTATCGGTGCCTTTGGCCCATCTACTCCTTTGGACAATACTCCACAAGACACTATCCAGCGTCCTTCTACCATGTATGGAGTAACTAAGGTAGCCGGGGAATTGTTATGCGACTACTACTTTAAACGATTTGGTGTTGATACCCGTGGAGTACGCTATCCTGGCATCATTTCAAATGTAACCCTTCCGGGTGGTGGCACTACAGATTATGCAGTGGAAATTTATTATGAAGCCATTAAGAACAAGAAATATACCTGTAACCTGCCTGCCGGCACATTTCTGGATATGATGTATATGCCCGATGCCATAAAAGCCGCTATCGATCTGATGGAAGCAGATGGCAGCAAACTTATTCACCGTAATGCCTTTAACGTAACAGCAATGAGCTTTGATCCAGAGATCATTGCAGCAGAGATAAGAAAAATCATTCCTGAATTCAAGATGGATTACAATGTGGATAAAGTGAAAGCCGAAATAGCCAACAGCTGGCCAAACAACATGGATGACTCTGCAGCTCGGCAGGAATGGGGCTGGGAACCTACATACGATCTGGCATCCATGACTGAGGATATGCTGAAGGTGCTCAAAGAAAAATTGAAATAATTCCCAAAACAAGGAGGATTTGATGTTGAGAAAATGCGCAATTCTGGTCGTTGCAGCGCTGATGTTGTTCCTTATGGCCTGTCCCTCGGAAAGTGAAGATGCCGGAGACCTTACCCTGAGCATTTCCACATCTGTGGGGGGCTATGTATGGAATCCCGCTATCGATATTTCCGTAACGGCTGAAAACAGCGACAAAGTAGAAAAAGTGACCATTTGGGTGGACAACGTTATTGTTATCGAAGACGCATTGGCTCCCTTTGGATACAGCAACTTCAATACCTCTTCCTGGAATTACGGTGAGCATGTCATCAAGGCAAAAGCCAAGTATGACGACGGCTCTTCCACCACCGAAAGTGTGGAAGTAACCTTTACTCCGTGCCCCATCTTTGAAGAAGACCTTACCACCATCAGTGGCATTACAGGACGCAACTCCGTGAACGAACCGGTGGGCGATCCTGATCCTGATGACTGGGTTCTGGTGGGAGAAACCACTGCCGGCCCGGCATTCCCAAACCCCTGTACTACCTTTGCCACCATTATGTACACATTGCCATCTTCGCAGCACGTCAGCATGATTGTCCTCAATCGGGATTATGAGATTGTGGAGACCTTGATGGCGCAGGAAGTGCAAACCGCCGGTGATCATTCATACGAATGGATTGCTCCGGCAAATGTAAATGATATTTATCGGGTGGTTTTCCATGCCGAAGATGGCACCCATGTACACGGAGACATCGAAGTGCAATAATGATCGTTGGAATAGGGCTTGATCTGATAGAAACGGCGCGGATGGAAAAGAGCATCAAAAGTGATGCCTTTCTGCGTAAGATATTTACCAGGCAGGAAGTAGCCTATTGCTCCGGCAAGCCGCATCCTGCTCAATCCTTTGCTGCACGGTTTGCAGCAAAAGAGGCTTTTTTAAAAGCCTTAGGTACCGGATGGCGTAACGGAATCGGATTTAGTGAAATCGAAATCTTACCCGATGAACTGGGCAAACCGGTGGTGAAACTTACCGGCAAAGCCCAAGACGTTGCTGCATCCAGAGGGGTGATACAGATATTTGTCTCTCTCACGCACCTTAAAGAAATTGCCGGTGCGCAGATTATATTGGAAACATAAAAAATAATGGAGGATATTATGGGTTTGAAAAAATTGAATGCCGCATTGCAGGCAAATCTGGACGACCTCAGGACTACCGGACGGGATAAAGGCCCCGAACTGGTCATTGAAAAAATCATCAAAGCTACCGGAGACAAAGGTCCCCGATACATTTTAAAAGGGCATGGCGATAAAGAGTTTGTCAAGATGAATGCCAACTCCTATCTGGGAATGTCTATGGTTCCTGCCGTGGTAGAAGCCGAAGAAAAAGCAGCCCAGGAATACGGCGTGGGTCCCGGCGCAGTGCGCTTTATCAGTGGTACACACCGTCCACACATCGATCTGGAAACCAAGTTGGCTCAGTTCCATGGCCGTGAAGCTGCCATGATCTTTTCCAGCGCCTACGTTACCAGCATGGGAGTGATCTACCCCCTTACAACTAAAGAAACCGTGATAGTGAGCGATGAGCTGAACCATAACTGCATCATTCAGGGGATGCGCCTTACCCGTCCAGCCGCGAAGTTTATCTACAAACACAACGACATGGCAGATCTGGATGCAAAATTGCAGCAGGCTGTGGGTACTGGCAAACGCTGCCTGGTGATTACCGACGGCATCTTCAGTATGCGTGGGGATCATTGTCCCTTCGACCAATTGGTTCCCATCGCTAAAAAATACGATGACCAGTTTGAAGAAGGCGTGATCACCATCGCCGACGACTCACATGGGGTAGGTGCTTTTGGCCCCAATGGCCGTGGAACAGAAGATTACACCGGTACCAAAGTTGACATCCTGGTAGGAACTCTGGGCAAAGCCTTTGGTGTGAATGGCGGCTACGTAGTTGGCTCCAAAACCTTGGTGGAATTTCTTCACGAAACTGCCCCCATGTACATCTATTCCAATCCCATCACCTGCTCCGAAGCCGCTGCCGCACTGAAAGTCCTGGATATCCTGGATACCAAAGAAGGCAAAGAACGTCTGGCCCATCTGCAAGCCATGACCAAGAAATTTGAACATGGCATGGTTGCTCTGGGATACGAAACCATCCCCGGTGACCATCCGGTGGTTCCGCTGATGGTACGTGATACCGCCGAAACTACTGCCCTGGTAAAATACCTTACCGCCAACGGCGTGCTGGGTACCGGCCTCAATTTCCCCGTGGTTCCCAAAGGTGACGAAGAAATTCGTTTCCAGGTAAATGCCGACCACACCGAAGCCGACATCGATTACGTCCTTGGTGTTTTAAAAGCCTACAATGAAAGTAAATAATCTATTGGGATGCAGCTCTGTTCTACGGGCTGCATCTTCTCTTTTCCACAGGAGCATTATGAAACCTCTCTGGATTTCCCTTCTTTTCCTCTCCCTGCTTTTCCCCCTTTTGGGCCAGGATGCCTACAATATCGACCCCCAGCCTCTTTCCCGCTACAACGCCATGATCATCAAATACACCAGCAATCTGCATGTGGATAATCGTCTGGGTCTGGGCGTGGATATACCCGTCTCTCCCTGGTATATTATCGAGACGGATTTCATCAATCTGTCCTGGACAAATAGCGATCCCTTCAACAAAAACCGGCGAAGCTTCAGCATCTTTCCCGTTGTCGACCTCAGCATGATCTATCTGATGTCGGCAGCTCTTCCCAGGGATAAGCAGGAAACCCTCTGGCTTTTACCCCTCTTTTTTACCAATTCTTCCCACAATCTCTTCTTTTTGGGAAATCCCGACTACCAATATAACCACGAGAAAATCGGCTTTAATGTGGCAGCCTTTGTAAAGAACAGCACCAATCTCTATCCCTTCCGCAAACATGCATGGATGGACACAGCTCCCGGGATGGGATTGAAATTGTACTATGGTGGTGGTTCTGTAGATCTGGGGATTCAGCGAAAATGGCGTTTTGTAAATGATACCGGGACTTCTCATGTGGATGAGATTTTCTTCTCCGTCACCGGACACATTTACGATTTTAGTAGCAGAGAAATGGGAGGTAGTGAGAGAGTTGCAACTGTTCTTATTAACCACTGGCTTAGCCAGTAGTACTAGGACGCCCAAGTAATGTGTAACCGTTTCAACGGTTTCCACAACCTCTCTGAAGGGCGTAGGGATGGGGAGGTGATCTCTTTGGCAGAGGATTTCATTGCCCGAAAGGGCAAAACATCAGTAGCCATGGGTTTAACCAATGGTTGGTTAATGCAAAAGCCATCACAATCCGGGAAGGGTAGAACATAATCACGGATATGTGTGCTAATTCGTGGTTGTGTTTTTGGATTCGATGCT
>Ga0190304_1000452_pt1 | contig 19337 bp, 16 predicted proteins | sample 48700712_MG_FD_161670 | JGI IMG/M metagenome (GOLD analysis project Ga0190304, IMG submission 161670) | Hydrothermal vent sediment bacterial communities from Southern Trench, Guaymas Basin, Mexico - 4870-07-1--2_MG | ecosystem: Environmental > Aquatic > Marine > Hydrothermal vents > Sediment ...
TTAGCCTACCTATAAGGGATGGAAACTCTTGATAGACTGTAATTTTTGTAGGAGAACCTGAGGTTCCTCTTTAGCCTACCTATAAGGGATGGAAACTCGTACCAATCCCTCACCTCTTTTATGCCCTTTTTGCTCTTTAGCCTACCTATAAGGGATGGAAACAGAGAAATATGCAAGCTCAAAAGGAGGCAAGTGATGAAGACTTTTTAGCCTACCTATAAGGGATGGAAACAAATAGTTGACTTACCATTATTATACCTATACAAAAACCTTTTGAGCCTACCTATAAGGGATGGAAACCTTGTAAAAGATGGGTTAAAAGAAAAAAAGGAAACTCTTTAGCCTGCCTATAAAGAGCAGTATATCAAGGAGATGTTAAGTAGTTTCTATTAAAGTTAAATACTACAGCCCTTTGAAATTTCCTTAACTTTCCTTTATCTTATTTTCATCTTGATCTTATGAGTAAGCCCCACAAAAGTGATAAAGATTTTGAAGTGTTAAGTATCCGCTTAAATTTACTTCCATTTCCCCCACCTAAAAAATCCTGATCATTGAGATGGTCCTTAAATGATTTTTTATAAAGGGAGGTATATATGCAGGACCTTTATCAATGGTCAAAACTTTTTAGGATTTTTTTGTCAACTGGTATCGAAAATATGCCATCCTATTATATTGAAGATGGCCTGACCTTATACAGGGAAGTTGTGGAATTTGAAATAGTTTCCTGGATAACTAAACATTTTCCCTGTAACTGGCAGAAGTTTGTTAGATTAGAAGATGGCATTTTTCTTTTCAGTAGAAAGTTTGTAGAGGAGATATTTGGAGAGGGTCCCGTGGAAGGGGAGTGGTGCGTTATTGATTTGGAATTAGGTAAATTTGGAACTATTATCAAATTTAGAAAGTTTGAAGAGAGGAACGAAAGTCGTAAAGTAAACAGTATGTAATGGGTAAAAGAAATTCCTTTTATTACCGCTTATGGGCTTTACACTGACGGTTTATCCCATATAATTATATCAAGAAATGTTTTTAATTTTGTAGAACTCTTTTTAATACTTTCAATTCCCCCAATAATCCTTGCAGCAAGGAAGATTAAAAGAAGACTTAAAGTGAAGTAAATAGACCATAAGGGTTTCTTATATAGCCATGCAGCTATGGGCATGAGAAGGAATAATACAGGAGTAGCTGGTGCGGAGCTCCTGAAGATCAGGGTGATGATTACAAATATTATGAAAACTTTAAATGTGACACCTGGTAACAGATAAAACAATAAACCCAAAGATGTGGCGACTCCCCTCCCGTGTCCCTTAAATTTCAACCATATAGGCCAATTGTGCCCGCAAATTGCTGCAATTCCCGAAAGAAAAGCTGTCTGTACAGGGATCCCCAAACATTTAGTAGAAAACAAAACCATTAAAATGCCTTTAGCAAAGTCAAAAATGAAAACAAAAACTGCATATTGAACGCCCAGAACTTTATAAACATTGGAGGCTCCTATCTTCCTAAATCCTTCCTTTGTTATATCTACTCCTTTTAATTTCCCCAAAATATATCCCATGGGAATAGACCCGAAAAGATATCCAATCACTATGGAAACGAAAACCTTCATGGCTCTCAATATAATGTTAAATTTTACTACAATCAATTATACAGCCCCCTTCCCAAAACAGTCTGTTGCAAATCCACAGAATATGAGCTTCAGAACCATTGTGGTAAAGCCTGAACAAGTTGAAACAGTTGATGTAAATCGTGATAATTAATAACACAAAGGAGGAATTGCAATGCTATTACGATTTATACTCGCGATTCTCGGAATTGCAGTCATAGGGTATTCTGTATATGGGGTTAAAAACGGAAAATTACACATGAGGGGTTTCTGGGCAGATAAAACCGAGAAACCGTGGCTTTTCTGGCTTATGGTCGTTATTTATCTGGGATTTGGCGGAATGCTTCTTTACTTTTCCATCTGGGGTAAATTTGGAGGTAAATGAGGACTAAGAGTATTTGCAAAATTGACATTCCACTCACCCATTTTTACAATTCCATTCAAAGGAGGAAGTTGAACTATGATTCATTACCTTGTTATGAGCATCATTTTCAGTCTTGCACAGATCAATTCCTTCCCCCTCTTTCGCCTGGAAGGTAAAAAACTTATCAGCGGTGAAAAAACTTTAATTGAAGTTGACACCGGCGAGATATTCCTCTCTCCAGACTTCACAATGGCCGCAGTTTATGATAAGGGGAGAGGGGAGGTTGCCATTATTAATTCTTCAAAAGGAGAGGTTCTAAGGACCAGAGCCCTCAATCCTGTTGTTAAATTTGACGATGAGGGTAACTTCGGAATTGTGGAGCCCAATATTTTAAGATTGAGGGTCTTCACAAAGGAAGGCGATCTTATCCTAGATTATGGATACAGCGAAAATATTTTTATAAGCGAACCCTATTACACCTTTGATATAAGGGAAAAGAAGGCTGTTTTTGCCTTTAGAGTGCGGGAAGGTGTAAGCAAGTTGCTCTTCTTTGATGGTAATAATAAGATTGTGGACATTTCCCCTGGAGATGTTTATCCAAGAAAGGCCTGGATTTCTCCCAAAGGTGAGCTATGGCTTAGGTTTTACTCTGTGAAAGACAACAGGGTAACGCATGACTTTGTTGCTGTCTATTCTGCTAGCGGGAAACTGATTAAACAATTTGGAATCCCCCGCGTCATTTACACGGATTTTACCTTCCAGGGAGTAATCCTTGCCTCAAAGCATACTGTTTACTACCTTGAGAAAATGGAAATTAAGAAAAAGCAGAAATTCAAGGAGTTAATTATAAATGTGAAATCCATGGGAGAAAAAAACTATATTCTAACAGGGACTCCGGTATTTAAAGAAGGGAAATATACTTACACAGGTTTGAGGATTTACGAACTCGGGAAGCCAGAAAGTCCTGTTTTAATAAGTCAAGAGGCATCTTCTCACCCGGGCATGCTGGAGATAAACGGTGTCGGAGGACTCTATATTCCAGAGAAGGGATTATTTCTCAAGATGGAGGATTTGAAATGAGCACTCTCCTCGTCTTCTTCCTTTTGAGCTATCCCTGGCCCCTCGCTCCCCAAAATGAGCAACATTCTGTATCTGGTACTTTTGGTGAATACCGTTCGGGCCCTCCACCTCATTTCCACGATGGAACAGATATACCAGGGACAGGAGGAACAGCAGTATATGCTGTAGCTTCTGGTGAGGTCCTTTGGCTCCAGGAGACTGGATATTCCAGCGGGGTAAGGGTGGGGAGATTTGCATATGTACATGTTACACCAAGGGCTGATCTTTCCCTTGGAGATTATGTCAACCAGGGAGAACTTGTTGGCTATACAAATTATGCAAACCATGTCCATTTCAAAGATGGAGGAGGAGCGTCAAGCTATGCCACAAGAAATGCCCTCCTTCCCGTGGATGGACTTGAGCCCTTTGAAGATAATTATCACACTGGGGTTCTTGGTATATGGTATTTCAGAGACAATACTTCGGATCAAATACCTTCGAATTCCTTAACCGGTATTGTGGATGTGGTGGTAAGGGCCATAGACACAACAAACCTTGGTGCAACGGGACAGAACAATGGTGTATTCAGTATTGGGTATGCACTTCTCACTGAGGACACTTCTACCTTTGTAATTCCCCCGTACATCCCCTTTATCTTTGATACCCTTCCACCCAGCTCGGCTCTCCCCTATACCTATTATGAAGACTGGTCAAATACATCCGAATATTATTATATTGTCACTAATGAATTTTCCGGTAATTCGTATATAGACTTCACCACCATTCCTCCAGGTAACTATATCCTTGCAGTGATTGCGTCAGATACAAGGAATCCAGCTGATACCTTTTATTTTCCTATCACCGTGATACCCCCGGATACTATATCACCTCAAACTCCCCATCTGACCTCTTTACTTCTCGATGCCGAGAATCACTTGGACCTCCACTGGCACCCCTCACCGGATACAGATCTAGCTGGTTACAGCATATTCTTAAAATTTGAGGATTCAAACTGGCAGAAATGGGGAACTGCAGGGGCAACTGATAGTTCCTTTGTCACCAGTGAGCAGGCTCCCGTGGGATGGGATTTTTACTTGAAAATTCTCGCATACGATGGTTTCTGGCCACCAAATGAGAGTGATACCAGTGAGATATTCGTTTTGAGGAAGATGGATGCAGCGGAAAAAGTTCTTCTAATAAATGGAGGTGCACTCTACGATAGAAAGGATCTATTCGTCTCTGCACTTGATGCCATGGAAGGACTTGATGTTAGATCCGGAGATGAGAGTTTTGCTGTTTCTAATATCACAAATTACAACGCAGGCTTCACTATGCTGGGTGACTCATCGTGGCCTCAGGAATTTACCCAGGCTGTCATGAATTTTATACAAAATGGTGGCAATTTCTTCGTCTCTGGGTCTCATGTTCTTTCAACCGTATCTCAAACTCCGGATGGTCTTTCCCTGCTCAACGATTACTTCGGAGTTAATTATGCCGGGGATACTATTTACTGTGACACCGTGATCGGAGTCTCTGGAACACCCTTTGAAGGAATTAGTTTTGTGTTGCTGGACAGTGTAGAGGTGATGGACACGGTTTCCGCGTATCCCGCTCTCCTTTCCACTTCAGGTGAAATTATGGGTGCTTTTACTGATAGCTCGGTAATTTTTTCCTTCAAACTAGCTGCTCTTTCCGATTCCATGATAACCCTTCTTCTCGATGCCGCTAGAAATGCCATGCAACTTACCGGTGTGGAAGAATCTCCAGAAAGAGATATTCCTCTCAAGAGGATTTATTCCCAAAGGCGCTGGCTTAATTATTACAGTAAATACGGTGGTGAGCTAAAAATTATGTTATTTGATGCAGCAGGAAGGCGAAGACTTGAGGGATTATACTATGCAAAGAAGGGATGGAACAGGTTTGAAATAGAGGGCCTATCCCCAGGGATTTACTTTGTGATTGTGGATGAAGGAAGGGAAAAATTATTTACTAAAATGGTTATATTTAAATAGTACTTGATTTTATTGAACTAACCCGTATTATTTTAATACAATCCTTGAGAAGGACCTTCTGGTTTTTCCCGAGAGATTGTACAAAAGGAGGGGGTGCATAATGAACTGTAATCCCAGCTATAAGCATATCCGTTCATACGTTATTATACTTCTATTGGGGGTTTTACTGGGGATATCCGGTGCTACAACCTTTGTGGTGACAAATACCAATGATTCGGGACCCGGAAGTCTGAGAGATGCAATAACTCTGGCCAATAGTAATACCGGACAGGATACCATTATTTTCAATATTCCAGGCACAGGACCTCATACTATTTTCCCTCTTTCCCAGCTACCTCAACTCCTTGATACCGCAGGGGTCATTATAGATGGGCTCAGTCAAGCTGGTGCATCTACAGGTGCCAGTCCACCCTCCACAGCAATACTTATGATAGAGATTAATGGTGCAAATGCGGGGGCCTCACATGGTATTTGGATTGTGTCTCCCCATAATATAGTTCAGGGGCTCGTTATCAATAATTTCGAACAGGATGGAATACGTATCCAGGGGGTAGAAACGGGTACTTATCTGAATTATATATACTGCAATTTCATCGGTACAGATGTGAATGGAACTACTGGAATGGGTAATGGTACGAATCAGGCCATGTACTGGGCAGGAGTAAATATAGTGGTAACACCATCCCTCGTTGGATTTGCCTTTGACAATACTGTGGACGCCAACCTCATATCAGCTAACTATGCCGAGGGTGTTGGCATCTCAAGTTGTCCTCCAGGTGATGTCTGGGGAAATACGGTTATTCAGAACTACATTGGTACTGATATAAGTGGAATTCTGGATCTAGGAAATGTACATGATGGAGTTTATATTGGTGAAGGAGCACATGATAACGTGGTGGACGGTAACATCATTTCCGGGAACGATTTCGAAGGGGTTTGCATTGTAGGATATGCAGACCTCGGTATTCACACTTACGCCAATACAATTTCCAATAATATTATCGGTTTAACTGTGACTCTTTCTCCCCTTGGAAACACCATGGACGGTGTCAGTATTGGCCAGTACGGTAATGTTTACCAGGGAGGTTATGCACCTAACAATATCATAGCTGCAAATACGATAGCTTACAATGGAGGAAATGGTATCACTGTCTGGGAGCATTATGCCAACAGCAATAACGCAGATGGAAACCAGTTCACCCAGAATTCAATTTATAGCAATATACTTCTTGGAATAGACCTCGGGGACGATGGAGTCACCGTGAATGATGCAGGAGACCTTGATAGTGGTGCAAATGAGGAAGTTAATTTCCCTGTAATTCTTTCAGCTAATAACGATACTTCCGGAACTCATGTATCAGGAACTGTGGATATTGATACAGACCCTTCTCAGGCAACTGTGGAAATTTTTAAGGTTTTATCTGATCCATCAGGATATGGAGAGGGAATTCTCTATCTGGGTTCTACAGTCCCAGATTCCAATGGTCTATGGAATACAACAGTTTCAGGACTTACTCCAGGAGATTCTGTGACAGCGACCGTGATAGATCGGAACCTCAATACGTCAGAATTCTCTCTAAATGTTCAAGTAGCAGGTGTTGGGGTCGATGAATCAGTAATGCGAGATTTATGGGGTAAAGTGGTGAAGTGCTATCCCAATCCTTTTAAAACCTCAGTCTGCATAGAATTTGCACTGGAAGAGGATATAATCCTCAAATTGGCGATTTATGATGCTACAGGTAAACTTATAAAGATGTTGGCCAGGGGAGTATTCAAGCAGGGTAATTATAAAATATACTGGAATGGTTTAGATGAGATGGAAAGAAAGGTTTCTCCAGGTGTGTATTTCTATCGTATTGAAACGAAGAGAGGGGGTATCTCAGGGAAACTAATATTTGCCAGATAATAAATAGGGGTGTTTCTCAGGCAGTTTTTTCTATGAGGGATTCTTTCCATGTTCCCCTTCTGTACCACAGGTAGGAAATCAAAGCTCCCATAACATTGCTGATGGACATACCTATCCAGATTCCCCTGCTCCCCATTATTCTACTCAACAGAAATGCAAGGGGAACTCTGAGTATCCAGAGCCTAACCAAACCGAGTACCATACTCTCCCTTGTTTTACCTGCAGTTCTCAGAACCTGCGTATAGATTGCAAAGATGCCAAAGAACGGCATAGAAACAAGAAAATAGGTATAAAAAAGGCTTCCCTCACTTATTACAAGGGGGTCTTTAATAAATAAGCCATAAATGTTGTTTCTTAAGAAGAATATAACTATTGCAGGGATGGAAATGAAGATCATATTAATTAAAAGTGACTTCTCCACAATTTTTTCACTTCTCTTGAAATCTCCGGCGCCGATATTCTGACCAACCATGGTAGCCATGGCCTGGCTAATACCATCTGATACTGTAAATACGATGCCGATTATTCTTTCACCTATTCCATAAGCAGCAAGAGCCACACTACTGAACCTGGATACTATTCCCATGAGGACAACAAAGCCGAAGGCATTGAGAGATTGTCCCACACTTGCAGGCAATCCCACAGTAAAATATTTTTTAAACAGATACCAGTCAGGTTTAAAATCAGAAAGAGCGAATTTCATTCCCACCTTACCAGTGAAAATCAGCCGAAATCCTAAGAGTGTTGCCACTGTATTCGAAAATATTGTTGCAATGGCTGCACCCAGAACACCCATTCTGGGGAAAGGTCCAAGACCAAGAATAAGGATTGGATCCAAGATCATGTTGAGAATGATACCCACACTGTTTATTTTGGTGGGGGTGGTAGTGTCGCCAAGGGCTCTCAGGGAAAACGAAAAGGCAAATCCTCCAAAAGAGAACGGAATTCCGGCGAACATCACCCGTAGGTAAATCAGTGCCCCTTTATATGTGTCCTTTGGCGTTCCCATTAATTTTAAAATGTATGGAGCAAAGATAATTGTAAGAATTGCAAAGATAACAGAGAATATAAAAAGCATGGTGTAGAGGTTACCTATATTTCTCTTAACTTCATCCCATTTCCCGGCACCTGCATACTGGGATATGAAAGCAAACCCTGCAACAGAAAATCCCATACCCAGACTCATAATGGTCCAGATTATGGGCCAGGAAATTGTGGGTGCCGATACTGCGGCTCTTCCAAGCCTGCCAAGCCAGAAGGTGTCTGTTATATTATAGATCACGTAAATGAGGTTTATAAAAATAAGGGGATAGGAGAGTTTAAGAAGAGTTTCCACTATACTTCCCGTGAGGATTTTTTCTCTAAGCTTTTGTGGCCGTTTATATTCCATTACAGAGTACCATTATAAAGTTTGAAATTCGAACAATCAGAAAGTAAGAAGAATTGACTATACGGTTATGATTTAAGATAATATCTCTATAAGTATGCCACAAAATTGGGAGGTGTAAAATGGAAAAGGATGTGGTATGGGTACCATTTGATATCATGGAACAATTTATGGTGGATGCCCTGAAAGCTGTGGGTGTTCCCGAGGAAGATGCAAAAATATGCGCAGATGTTTTGATTACAGCTGATAAAAGGGGTATAGATTCACATGGTATAAATCGTCTTAAACCAATATATATCGATAGAATCAAAGCTGGAATTCAATCTCCTATTACAAAATTTGAGATTGTCAAAGAAGGCCCTACAACTGCGGTGGTGGATGGACATAATGGTATGGGGCATGTTATTGCAAAGAAATGCATGGAACTGGCCATTGAAAAGGCCAAGAAATATGGGATGGGCATGGTGGTTGCAAGGAATTCCACCCATTACGGTATTGCCGGATATTACGTTCTTATGGCAGTGAAAGAGGGAATGATTGGAATCACCGGGACCAACGCAAGGCCCTCTGTAGCCCCCACATTTGGCGTAGAGAATATGCTGGGAACAAACCCCCTCACATTCGGTATCCCCTCAGACGAAGAATTTCCTTTTGTTCTCGACTGTGCCACTTCTATTGCCCAGAGGGGAAAGATAGAAGTCTACGCCAGAGAAAATAAGAAATGTCCTGAAGGCTGGGTAATCGGTTCAAATGGTGAAACTCTAACTGATCCCCATGAAATTCTTGAACGTTTGAAAAATGGAACTGCAGCCCTCCTACCCCTCGGTGGTGTCGGAGAAGAAGGCGGAGGCCACAAGGGCTATGGATATGCAACTGTTGTAGAGATTCTTTCAGCGGCTCTTTCAGGTGCACATTTTATGAAAATGCTATCCGGGGTTAAAGACGGAAAGAGAGTTCCCATTCTTTTAGGTCATTTCTTTATAGCCATAAATGTCTCCTTTTTCACAGACCTTGAGACATTCAAAAAACAGGTGGGAGAAATACTGAGACAGCTCCGGGCTTCGAAAAAAATGCCCGGTCATGAGAGGATATACACAGCGGGCGAAAAAGAATATCTTGCATGGTTGGAAAGAAAGGATAAAGGTGTTCCTTTGAATAAAGCTCTGCAAAAAGAAATTTTAGAGCTGAGGGATGAATTGGGATTAACCCAGTATAAATTTCCCTTTGAAGATTGATAGTTCATTTGTAGACCTTATACTATAGACATGCGTATATTGCTTCTAGGTGCAGGAAGACAGGGTTTTACAATTCTTCAAACCCTTAAGGGGTTTGGATTTGATAATATTACGGTTGTGGATGTACATCCAGAAAATCTTGAAAGAGCAAAAGGGCTGGGAACCAGATGTATCTTGCTAGATGTAAGAGATGAAAAGATTGGAGAAATCTTCAAACAGCATGACCTTATTATTGATTCCCTGCCTGCTCGTTTTGGATTTGAAATAATGCCCCGGGCTGTTGAGGAGGGTATTCCAATAATTGATATAGTTTATACAGAAGAAGATCCCCTCCTTCTGGATGAAAAGGCCAAAGAACATGGGATATTTGTTATTCCTGATGCAGGTTTTGCACCGGGTATATCCAATCTGCTTGTGGGCTACGGTTTAAGTCTATGGAAAAACATTAAAAAAATATGTATCAAAGTGGGAGGAATACCTCTAAAGCCACATCCGCCCCTTAATTATAACATTACATGGTCTCCAGAAGATTTGATTGCTGAATACACACGACCTGTAAGAATTAAAAAAGATAATAAGATTACAGAGGTCGAAGCTTTGAGTGGTATAGAAACGGAGTACTTTGAAGAGGTTGGTTATCTCGAGTCTTTTTATACAGATGGTTTGAGGACTCTGTTAAAAACAGTTAAAGATATTCCAGAGCTTGAGGAAAAAACATTGAGATACAGAGGGCATGCAGAGATTTTTAGAATCCTCAGGGAACTTCATCTTCTTGAGAATGCGCATATGAGTAATACCCTGAAGGCATTAATGAAGGAATTCAGAAAAAGTTCAGTAGAGGATATTGCACTGTTAAGGGTGGAATTTTATGTAGAGGAAGGAGTGAAGAGGTTTGAACTCATTCACAAGTATAATTTTAAAGAAAAAAGAACTGCCATGAGTGAACTTACCGGTTTTACACCCGCAATCTTGGCAAAGATGTACAGGGAGGGGAGAATAAAGAAAAATGGAGTTATACCCCTGGAAATACTGGGGCAGGATAAGGAATTTGCTGTGGGCTTTTTAAGGGAATTATCAAATCTTGGAATTAAGGTTAAAGAATATAAAAAGAAAAAAGACCTGCCCCGGAGGATAGAGAAAAGAATTCTTCCACAATATTTCGAAAAAATAGTGTCAGGAGAAAAGACCTTTGAAATCCGCCTGGCAAACTTCGACTTGAGACCCGGAGATATTCTTGTTCTCAAAGAATGGGACCCTGAAAAGGGATTTACAGGGAGGAAGGTGGAAAAAATTGTAAGTTACGTATTGAAGACAAAGGATTTGAATTTCTGGAGTGAGGATGAGATTGAGAAGTGGGGGTATATGGTGGTGGGATTGAAACATTAAAGGGGGATTTCTAAATAGGAAATGTTTTAAGGGTCTATATATTATGCAATGAGAAGTTTGGCCAAGAGAATTATAGGAATTTTCCATCATTTATATCATTGTTTTCTGGAAATCAATACCCCTGTACCTTTAGGTGACGATAATAAACTACAAAGAAATACAATAATGTAACAAAATTAAATACAACTACCGGGAAGGAAACTAAAATCAATTTGTACATGAAGGCTTCAAAAGATGTACTCCCTTGTAGATAAAGATGATAGTTAATTAAGGTGAAGGAATAAAGCAGCAAAATACAGAGAGAGCCCAGAATTGCTAAAAAGCTCGCTCTCCTGAGAGCCGGTAGCCCCCTTTTGTGTTCTCTATAAAAAGCAATGAAGAAAATTGTGATAAAGACAGAGTTAAGCCATAAAATCGCAAGCTCCACAGAATAAAGCTTCGCTGCAGATTGGAAAGATATATTTTTGAGATATATTACAAGCCTGGCAATAGAACCTGTAAGTGCCAGTATGGTGGCAGTTCGCAATACTGAATGTTCAGGAGAAACATACTCTTTGAGAAAAAAGCTGAAGAATAGAACCAGGAATAAAGATGCTAGAAGGGCGAAAAATCCGGTGCACTGGTTTAATAAAATATTCCTGGTAAATAATTGAGGATAAAGAGTTCCCAGTGTTCTTAAGATAAACATATAGGAAATACTAAATATTGTTAATAGGGTTGTTTTCTTTAGCATCTTATTTCTTATTTGATCTCCTCCAGTATTTCTTCTGGATTTATTGCATTCATACAGATTTTATTTTTTAAGGGACAGGTTCTTTTTTCACATGGACTGCAGGGAGGAGGTTTGTAAAGTACAGTCACACTGGATCCTAATGGGGCTGTCCAGGTGGGTGAGGTGGGGCCAAAGATGGCGATGGTCTTTGCTCCTGCGGCTGCAGCAAGGTGGGTAAGACCAGAGTCATTACCCACAAATGCTAGAGATTTCTTTGAGATGTGGGCGGCCATACCAAGTGTTGTCTTACCACACAAGTTAATCACATTTTTGTCCTTTATCCTTTCTGCCCGTCCATGTTCTTTTTTAGTTCCCAGAATTACCATCTGGATCCCCTTTTCTTGGAAGAGAAGGGCGAGTTTCTCGAAGTTTTCCACTCCCCATTCCTTTGCTGTTCCAAAGGCAGTAAACGGGGCCACTGATATATAATTATTCACCTGGTAGATTCGCAAAAGTTCTTCCGCTTTTTCTACATCCTCTGGAGAGGGAATGAATTTAGGATATGGTATCTCATTGAGGTAAATATCAAATGGCTCCAGAAGCTTAATATAAGTCCACATGGTATGTTTGAATTTCCAATCAGAGGGGATTTTAATCCGATGGGTGAGTAAAAAATCCCTGCAATCAAAGGAAAATCCGACCCTACGAGGGGCACCCGTTAGATAACCTGATAGGGCAGAGGAGAAGGAGATGGGGATTGTAAGGAAACCATCGTACCCCCTCAATTTCAGAGATTTTTTAAAAAGATCCGAATAGGATGAGAAGGTGTAGGTTTCAAATTCGTAAAAAAGGTTTTTAAGGTGTGATTTGACAAGGATGCTTACCTCATGCTTTTTCCTAAGTTCTTTCACTAAGGCAAGACTGAATACTGCATCACCAAGCCAGTTAGGAACCCTTACAAGGATTTTCATTCTATTTTTGTTTGAGTACCACTATCTTAAGATTACCAACCACCTGTATGATCTCTGTCTGTTTTTCAATGCTGCCTCTTTTCAGAAATAGATGATTTAAAGAAGCAGGAAACTCGTAAAAAATGGGGTCTACGAATACCCATTTACCATCAAGCCACACTGCATCCCATGCGTGATAATAATAAGCCCCCGCCTGATAAATCAGCCCCACAACAATTTCTGTGGGGATTCCTGCAGCCCTTGCCAGTGCGGCAAAAAGAACAGAGTGCTCATTACAGTCTCCATAGCCGGTTTTCAAGACATCTAATGCAGTTGGGACAGTCACAGAGGGCTTCTTTTCAAGATTTTTATATACCCATGTTAAAATCTTCTCCACCTTTTCAAAATTATTTCTGCTACCCTGGGTGATGTATGAAGCTAACTGAAGGATTTCCGGAGCATCTGACTGAACATAGCTGTCCGGATATAGATACTTCTGTATGGAATCCGGTATCTCATTTTCAGCACCCATTATCTCTTCTTCTTTAAGCTCTATTATCGCATAGTTCTTGCCAGTGCTCACTACTTTTTGGTTGGCCATGTTGAGATCCAGCTGGGATGGAATTATATTAAGAAGTTTGAGCTTCAGATATTTTTTTGCATGGATTGGTTCTGAGGGTTTTACAGAATAAAGTCTTATGAGATCCACCTTGGTTCCCTGAGCCAGGACCTTTTCTTTACTCTCCTCCTTCTGGACTATTCCCATAGGGCCTTCTTCTTTCAAGATATGCCCTCTTATGACATAAAGTTTTGATGTAACCCCCTCATATACTAAAGTATAAAGAAATACTTTTCTTTTGTTACCTTCAAGTAGAGTGTCTTTGAAACTGATAAAATTAAGTTCGGCATGAGATAGGGTCACAGTAGAAGGGTCAAACAGTGAGATTTGCATATTCTTTTGTGGAAGGAAATTCATTAAATAAGCTTTTAATGTTGCGTTTGTATGCAGTATGCCACTGTAGGTCAAGTCTCTTTCAATAATACCTCCGCCGGATGTATGGAGCTGGATGTGTAAATTTTTGCCACTGATTTTCCCATCTCCTTTTACCTTCTGATCTCTCGTGGTAAGACTGAATTTTAGTGAAAGGGGATTGAACCTAGAATCTGTAATAACGTCTGTTTCTGATTCCACCTTTTTTGTCTCTCCCAGCATCTTCAGTTGCATCACCATTTTCTCTTTTACCTTGTATCCCGAGGATGTTTTATTCAGAGAGAGCGAAGAATATCCAATTTTATTGCCTTTTAAATAGATACCATACCAGTATTCCCGAGCAAATAAGGGAGAAGCTAAAAAAAGTATAAGTAAAATTTGAATTCTTTTTCTCATTTTAAAATGATAACCACTGTTCAATGGGCAATCAAGAAGCCAAGGAGGAAAAAGAAGGTATGAGCTACCTCAGCGTCTCCAAAGTTATATTCGAAGAATCCCGATGCGAGAAAAATAATGATTAAACCAATCCCCGTTAATTTAATATATTTATTTTTTTTGATTAAAATCCACCCATAATAAAAAATTAAAAACAGAAATGCAAGAAAGAGAGGGATCCCTCCATTTACAAGCATTTGAATATAATCACTGTGAAAGTGACCGGTGAGTGCCTTTTTGATCCCCTCATCCTTATTGTATTCTTTCAAGGCATAAGTTCCCTGTTTTTCAATGTATTTTTCAGCCACATCATGCCATGCTTCATATCCCAACCCAGTGAAGGGATATTTTTGGGATATTTTTAGCCCAGTTTTCCAGAGTTCCAGCCGCAAACTTGCGCTTCTGTCCTTTGAATACTCTGCCACAGTTTCTGCCCTTTTTCTGGTATGGGGGTTCAGAAAAATCACAAGGATAAATAGAATAAAAAGAAGGCAGTTTTTTATTCTCAATCTCTTCTCTCCAGCAAAAATGAGCATGAATAAAAAGAAGAGACTGACAGCCAGATAGTAAGACCTTGAAAGGTTGTACGCTATGGAAAGAATCAGGATAAAGGCGGCGATCCATATAAGCTTTTTGTTGTCTCCAACTTCCTTAACTGAAAAGAGAGGCAATAAAAATGAAATGACACCAGCATAGGTAAGCCTCCCTCCAAGAAATCCTGTAAGAAGTCCTTTTCTGTTTAGCACAGGACTTAAAGCTGATGGAATAAAGAGATAGAGTAATAAGGTTCCCCCCACTATAATGAGTGTGGCATAAAGAAGTGATGAATATACTCTTTCCTTCTCTCTACTTCCCAGAAAAATACCCAGTACAAATAAGAGTAGTACATCCCATATAAAGCTTTTGAGGTTAACAATGCCGGTAAAATGGGTGGGGGAAACTAAAGAGGTAAAAACAGCCACTCCCAGGAATAAATAAAAGGGGAAGACTATTCTGTGTTTAAAGAGGGATGCTTGTGATAAAAGAAGTACAGCAAGACCCAGAAAAATGACGATATTCTGAAAAGTTATTGGTAAAAGTAAAGATACCGGAAGAACGATGGCCAGGATTTTAGCAGCTAAAGTCCTCTGTGTATGGTCTGTATTCCCCGACTTTATGATAGTTTGCATATTCTCCAATCCTCTTTCCAAAGAGCTTTTCCGTAATATCAGCAAAAAAATCCCTTATCTTCCATTTCAATTTTCTTTTTAAATACTCTTTTTTCACCTCCAGAAAATTATCTTTATCTGCTTCCTGTTTCACAATCCGCTCCTGCATTACTTTTGGGTGGGTATCTTTAAAGAAATGTAGTGAGTCTTTGTGTACATATAATTCATCCAGTTTCTTGCTGGCAAATTTTTCCACTACATCTTTGTCTTCTTTCCAGTGCCATCTGGAATGCTCTACGATTTTTTCCTTCATTTTGCTCTTTCTTCTTGCCCAGCCATAGTGGTAGATGTAGGCATCCAGCACAATGCAATTCAGTTTTCTTCCATTTATTCTGAAACTATGTGCAGCCTTGTATGCAGAAACCCCAATCCCATTTCTAATTATTCTCACCTCATTTCTTACCCATCCCTCTCCTTCATGATATAGGTAAAAATTTCCGTAAAAATGTTTGTATTTCAATGTAAAACCTTCCACTTCCTTTTTATCAAGATATTCCTCCAGAGCGCATTTAATATACTCAAGATATTTCTCATGCACAACCTCGTCCCCTTGTAAGTAGAAACACCAATCTCCAGTGCATTCTTTAAGTGCCAGGTTAGTATAGTGTACAAGAAGTTTCCCTTCTCCGCGCATATCCTCAAGCCATGGAGATTCTATAATCTTTATCTTTGGGTCTTCAATGCTCTTTATGAGTTCAAGGGTTCCATCTTCCGATTCCACAACATTGACGATGTATTCATCAACAATGGGGAGGATGGATTTAATGGATTCAACTATAGGGTAATCCAGCTTTACTGCATTTCTTATGAAAGTAAACCCACTGATCCTCATAGGCCTATTATATTGTCCCTCATGTTATTTTTCAAAATCACCAGAAAGATAGATGAAATTACTGCAAATATCACAGCCCCGACAAATGGTCCCTGGGGTAGGAAGTTTCTTTTAAGTACATATCCGATCATGGGTCCTGCTGCAGAAGCAAGTCCTGCAAGTGTTCCAAATAAACCAATGGCCCTCCCCCTTGTCTCTCTGGTGGTGATGAGGTTGATGATAACTTGATAGGAAATATAAGAAAACTGGATGAACATAATAGAGATCGGGAAGAGGAGATAAGAAAGAGTCCCTCCCAGGACGAGACTCCAGAGTAGAATGAGGATAGAATGAGAAAGCATTCCCAGAATCATAGACTTTACATGCCCTATTTTATCCCCTAGTTTACCCGCAAGTACGCTTACAGCAGCCTGAAGGAATGCTCCTGCAGAGAATAGGAGGTTAATATTCCTTTTATCCATCTTGAGAAATTCCCTCATGTGGAGGGCGAGGAATGGCCCCCAGATGGTTACTGAGTCCATAAGATAGAAGAAAATGCCCGCGAGTAGATAAAGTATGAATACTGAAGAGAGGAGCTCCTTGATACTGGTTTTGACCCTAACAGGTGAGGAGGTTTCCTCAAGATAGAATAGTCTCAATACAGCAGTAAACATAAGGATAAATGCTGAGATCTTCATCAAAAGTCTCAGATCAATCCATTTTAGCATCAAAGCACCTGCCAGGGGACCAGTGGCACTTCCCAGAACATAGGCAAGCTCTGTAAAACCAAAGGCTTTACCCTTTTCCTTGTGGAGACTTTCTCCCACCAGAGCAGTATACGCAGGTATCTGAAAAGACGTGAAAAAATAGGTAATACACATGGTGGTTACAGCAAATACCCATGAACGGGAAAGGGATAGTATAAATAGGAGAATGGCGTTTGCAAAAGTTGGGTAGGTGATGGTAGGTTTTCTACCCCACTTATCAGAGAGAACTCCTCCAATATACTGTCCGGAAGTTATTAATATGGTGAGGAGGGTGTAAGAAAGAGCTATGTCCTTTTCCTGTGCCCCCAGATTTTTCAGAAATATAGGAAAGAGGAAAAACCATGTATAAAAGGAAAAACTTGCAAGAAAAATGGTTACCACAATGGTTTTTATATTGCGGCTCATAGGAAAATTGGTCAGTAAAGGCCGCTACTGTCCAGCTCTTTGAGTATGTGGTAAACGAGTTCTACAGTGTTATTAAAATCACTCAATTTCATTATTGAGAGGGGGGAATGTATGTACCTTGTAGGGGTAGAGATAACCCCTGCCTTACACCCACTTTTTGTGAGATGTATCACTCCCGCATCAGTTCCTCCGAAGGTAGGAATCTTATACTGATAAGGTATGTTGTGTTTTTCAGCTACGTTTTCAAAGAACCTGAGCACTTCCTGTTTTACAACAATACTCTTATCAGCAACGGTAATTGCTGGGCCTTTCCCCAGTTTTGTGGGCTGCTTTTCGGGAGGAATACCAGGAGTATCAGCTGCTATGGTTCCTTCTAATGCAATTGCAAAATCTGGCTCAATCTGCCAGGCTGCGGTTCTTGTTCCTCTTAAACCAAGCTCCTCCCCCATGGAAAAACTCACATACAAGTCAAAGGGCAGTTTTTCGTTTTTCAATTTTTCCAGAACGGATATTGCGACAGCACATCCAGCCCTGTCATCAAAAGCCTTCCCCATGAGGGTGTCTTCATCGATCTGTTCAAGTGGATAATGTAAAACTGCTGGATCCCCAACGTTTATCCCTTTAGCTTTTATCTCTTCCTGTGAGGTGGCACCCACGTCAATGTACAACTTATCAAGGGGTATAGGTTTATTCCTTTCTTCCTGTGGAAGTACATGCGGAGGAATTGTTCCTATTACCCCCCTCACTTTTCTTCCATCGCGGGTTTTGATTGTCACTGCGTGTCCGGGGAGGATTCTCACATCCCATCCCCCTATGGTGGTGAATTTTATAAATCCCTTCTCAATATGGGATACAATCAGTCCCACCTCGTCTGAGTGAGCGTCCAACATAATCTTTGCTTTCCCCTCACCCCTCTTTAAGGCAATAAGATTGCCTACTCTATCGGTATAAAATTCGTCTACCATTCCTTCAATATATTTTCTGATAATTTCTCTGGTTTCTTCCTCAAAACCTCCTACACCAAAGGAATCTGATAATTCTCTCAAAAGTTTTGTCCTATCCATGTTTTACCCCCAAGTTTTTTATGATCATTTTTAAAAAAACTCCCTTATTGAATCAATAATGTAATTCACTTCCTCTTCCGTTAACTCCGGGAAGACAGGTAAAGAGAGGACCTCCTTCGTTGCTTTTTCTGCCACAGGAAGGTCGCCTTCCTTATATCCAAGATAACTGAGGGCAGGTTGGAGATGGAGGGGGATGGGGTAGTGAATGGCTACTTGGATTCCTTTATTTCTCAGAAAATCAACAAGCTGGTCTCTTTTTTCAGTTCTTATGGTATACTGATGATAAATATGAATATTTCCCTCATCTACTTCTGGAACTCTCACAATATATTTCAACGCTTCGTTGTATATAGAGGCAATTTCTTGCCGTCTTTTATTCCAGCTCTCTATATATTTCATTTTAACTCTGAGGAATGCTGCCTGCAAGGCATCCAATCTGGAATTGTATCCCAGGAATTGATGGTAATATTTTCTCGGGGAACCGTGAACCCTTAACATCCGCACTTTTTTTGCCAGCTCATCATCATTGGTTACAATCAGTCCACCATCTCCCAGGCATGAAAGATTTTTTGTGGGGAAGAAACTGAAAGTTCCCAGATCTCCAAAGGTTCCGAGACTTTTACCATTTCTCTTTGCACCTATACCCTGGGCTGTATCCTCTATTACCTTAAGATTATATTTTTGTGCAATTTGGAGTATCTTTTCCATTTTAACTCCCTGACCAAAAATGTGTACCGGGAGGATGGCTTTAGTCTTCGGAGTTATTTTTTCTTCAATCTTTTCTACATCTATGTTCATTGTTTTATCATCAATATCAACGAATACAGGTACGGCACCCTTCTGAGCAATAGATTCTGCAGTGGCAAAGAAGGTGAAGGGTGTGGTTATAACCTCATCACCGGGTTTGATACCAATGGCAGAAAGAGAGAGGATCAAGGCATCTGTACCGTTCCCTACACCAATGGCGTGCTTCACCCCGAGATATTCTGCCACTTCTTTTTCAAAACTCTCCAGTTCCTGACCATAAATGAAAATTCCAGAC
>Ga0190304_1000453_pt1 | contig 19337 bp, 20 predicted proteins | sample 48700712_MG_FD_161670 | JGI IMG/M metagenome (GOLD analysis project Ga0190304, IMG submission 161670) | Hydrothermal vent sediment bacterial communities from Southern Trench, Guaymas Basin, Mexico - 4870-07-1--2_MG | ecosystem: Environmental > Aquatic > Marine > Hydrothermal vents > Sediment ...
CTTGATAAAGAAATTGACTGGTACCATTTGAAGAGGTGAAAACGATGGAACTTCCTGCTGATGTGAAAAAGAGGTTAACACTTCCTGCTGAAGAGCACTTTTATGCTGGACACACAGCTTGCCAGGGATGTGGTGCAGCTCTGGGATTGAGATACGTCCTTAAGGTATATGGAAATAAGACAATATTTACGATTCCAGCTTGTTGCTCAACGATCATAGCTGGGCCATGGCCTTACTCTGCTTTCAACGCGCCGCTGTTCCACACAGCTTTCGAAACCACAGGTGCAGTAATAGGTGGAATTGAAGCTGCACTGAAAGCAAAGGGATACAAAGTTAAGGGCGAAGATGGTATAATGGTCGTTGGATGGGCCGGAGATGGTGGTACAGCAGATATTGGTCTCCAGGCATTAAGTGGGTTCCTTGAAAGGGGCCATGATGGGTTGTACATCATGTATGATAATGAGGCTTACATGAATACTGGTATTCAGAGGTCTTCATCAACACCATACGGAGCATGGACAACCAATACTCCTGGTGGAAAGAAGCACTTCCTTGAGAGAAAGCCAAAGAAGAAGGTTATTGACATAGTTATAGCCCACAAGCCCGCTTATGCCGCAACTGCGAGCGTTGCATACCCAGAAGACTTTATGAGGAAGCTCAAAAAGGCTAAGACAATTAAAGGGCCTTCATTCATTCAGCTCTTTGCACCCTGTCCAACGGGATGGAGGGCTCCAACTGACAAGACTATAGAGCTTGCGCGGTTAGCGGTACAAACAGCATACTTCCCGCTATTTGAATATGAAAATGGAAAGTATAAGATAAACATGCCTTCACCAAGCAAAGAACCCAAGTCACTTGAGGATTTCATAAAGTTGCAGGGGAGATTTAAGTATATGACGAAAGAAGATATTCAGGTACTTCAGGAATGGGTATTAAGTGAATGGGAGGAACTCAAAAAGAAGGCCGAGATCTTCGGCTGATTTTAGATTTTTATAAAAGATTTGAGGAAATAGGGTGTAAGTCATTTGAGGTGGTATGTATGGCGGAAAGTCCATTCAAAGCTGATATTGAGAAAGTCCAAAAGGAATATAGTGAAAAGATGACACCAGGTGCAATAGTCTACATCCCTGGAAGCAGTGTTGTTAACAAGACAGGTGGATGGAGAGTTTTTATGCCCAAGTTTGACAAAGACAAGTGTATTAGATGTTTCATGTGCTACACACTCTGTCCAGAACCTGCTATATACTTGGATGAAGAGAGTTATCCAGTTTTTGATTATGAGTACTGTAAGGGTTGTGGAATTTGTGCAAATGAATGTCCAACCAAGGCAATTGAAATGGTTAGAGAAACCAAATGAGGTGGTATAAATGCCAATGAGAAAGGTTATGAAATGTAATGAAGCCGCTGCGTGGGCAGCAAAACTTGCAAAGCCTAAGGTTGTAGCTGCATTTCCTATTACACCATCAACTCTCGTTCCTGAGAAGATTAGTGAATTTATCGCTGATGGGGAGATGGATGCTGAGTTTATAAAAGTTGAAAGTGAGCATTCAGCAATTTCTGCATGTGTTGGTGCAAGTGCTGCTGGTGTGAGAGCTTTTACAGCAACAGCTTCCCAAGGTTTGGCCTTAATGCATGAGGTCCTTTTCATTGCAGCTGGAATGAGGCTTCCAATTGTCATAGCGATTGGTAACAGATCATTGAGTGCTCCAATTAATATCTGGAATGACTGGCAGGACTCAATAAGTGAGAGAGACACTGGATGGATGCAGTTCTACGCTGAAAACAACCAAGAAGCACTGGATTTGATATTGATAGCTTTCAAAGTTGCAGAAAATGAACGCGTTTTGCTTCCAGCTATGGTTGGATTTGACGCGTTCATATTGACCCACACAGTTGAACCAGTCGAAATACCGGATCAAGAAGTAGTTGATGAGTTCCTTGGGGAATATGTACCAAAACATGCTTATCTAGATCCAGCTAAGCCAATTACTCAAGGTGCTCTTGGGTTCCCAGCTCACTACATGGAAGTAAGGTACACCGTTTGGGAAGCTATGGAGAACGCGAGACAGGTAATTAAAGAGGTATTTGACGAGTTTGAGAAGAAGTTCGGAAGAAGATATCACATGATTGAGGAATACAAGACTGATGACGCTGAGATAATTCTCCTCACAATGGGTTCACTTGCTGGAACACTCAAGGACTTCGTTGACAAGAAGAGAGAAGAGGGAGTAAAGATCGGTGCAGCAAAGATGACTGTTTACAGACCATTCCCAATTGAAGAGTTCAGGGCATTAGCAAAGAAAGCAAAGGTCTTGGCAATTCTTGAGAAGGACATAAGCTTTGGGATTAGTGGGGCAGTATTTGCAGATGCAGGTAGAGTTCTTGTAAATGAGAAAGAGAAGCCAATATTGCTTGACTTTATCATTGGCCTTGGAGGAAGAGATGTCACCTTTGAAAACCTTGAAGAGGTCGTCGAGATTTCAAAGAAGGCACTTGTGGGAGAGAAAGTTGAAGAAGTCAACTGGATAGGATTGAGGAAGGAGATTTTGTGAGGTGATTACGATGGCAGTTAGAAAGCCCCCTATCACAACTCGCGAATACTGGGCACCGGGTCATGCCGCATGTGCTGGATGTGGCCCTGCTATAGTGATGAAGCTTGCCACAAAGGCATTTAGTGAGGCTATGGAAGAAAAATACGGTGATCCAAACGCATTTGCTATTGCCCATGCCACGGGGTGTATGGAAGTCGTTTCTGCTGTATTCCCATATACAGCTTGGAAAGCTCCATGGATTCACGTGGCATTTGAAAACGCTGCAGCTGCAGCAAGTGGTGTTGAAGCCGCATGGAAGAAACTTGGTAGAAAGGGAAAGATTCTTGCAATCGGTGGAGATGGAGGTACAGCGGATATTGGTCTCCAAGCCCTTTCAGGAATGCTTGAGAGGAGGCACAATGTGGTTTATCTTATGTATGATAATGAGGCTTACATGAATACTGGTATTCAGAGGTCTTCATCAACACCATACGGAGCATGGACAACCACGTCACCTCCAGGAAAGTACTCAATTGGCGAAGACAAGCCAAAGAAGTGGGTTGCTCTTATAGCTGCAGCTCATCAAGCCCCATATGTGGCCACTGCAAGCATTGGAGATCCGTATGATTTCTACAGGAAGATGAAGAAGGCTGCGAGTGTGGATGGGCCGGCATTTGTTCAAGTATTAGCCCCATGTGTTCCGGGATGGAGGATCCCATCAGAGAAGACTGTCGAAATTGCAAGACTAGCAATTGAAAGTGGTTTATGGCCATTATTCGAGATTGAGAATGGTGATTTCTACAACATAAAGTTCCAGAGATTCCCGAAAGATGGAAAGTTCAAGAAACCAATTGAGGACTATCTCAAAATCCAAGGCAGATTTAAGCACCTTTTCAAGAGGCCAGAAGCCATTCAAGAGCTCAAGAACCAGATTAAAGAGGTATGGAGAATACTCGGCAAAGAAGTTGAGCTTCTTTGAGCTTTTTCTTTTTGTTATTCATTTTTGTATAACACTGTATAATTTATGGGCAAAGCTTATAAGAGTGAGAACCTTTTCTTAGATTAACCTAAAATTTGAGGTGGTAAAAATGACGATAAAAACTCCACCGAGTATTAATGTCCCGGGATTGGGAGTAGATCCGCTTACACAAAGAATAAAAGAAAAGGAGAAGCAATGGAAATATAAGATTGCAGTTTTAAGCGGAAAGGGTGGTGTAGGCAAGTCCACAGTAGCAGTAAATCTTGCAGCTGCCCTTGCAAAGCAGGGATATTTTGTAGGAGTTCTTGATGCTGATGTTCATGGACCTAATGTGGCCAAGATGCTTGGTGTAGACAAAGCTGAAGTTTTAGCTGAAAAGTTTGAAGATGGTCATTTTGAAATGATCCCCCCTATGAACGACTTTTTAGGTCAGACAACTCCTATTAAAGTTATGAGCATGGGGTTCATGGTTCCTGAGGATCAACCCATTATATGGAGAGGGCCATTGGTTACAAAGGCCATTAAACAGCTTCTTGGAGACGTTAAGTGGGGTAATTTAGATTTTATGATAGTAGATTTTCCACCTGGGACTGGTGATCAAATTTTAACTGTTACTCAGAGTTTAAACTTGGAAGCAGCAATAATAGTTACTACCCCTCAGGAAGTTGCTTTACTTGATACCGGCAAAGCAGTTAACATGATGAAGCAAATGGAGGTTCCTTATGTAGCAGTCATTGAGAACATGAGTTACCTTATATGTCCGCATTGTGGGAATAAAATTGATCTCTTTGGAGAAGGCGGTGGAGAGAAACTCGCAGAGAAGGAAGGAGTCGACTTCATTGGGAAAGTCCCTATTGATCCCAAGGCAAGGGAAGCAAGTGACAATGGAATACCCATAGTACTTTACGAAGATACTTCAGCAGCAAGGGCATTTATGGAAATTGCCAAAAACTTTGTTAAAAAACTTGAAGAAAGAACAAAAAGCGAGTAAAATTGGGCTTTTGCTCTTTAATTTTCGTTGCTGCTAAGTCTTCTCTAGTGAAAGCGAGGGGATACAGCAGGGAGGGAGATGGAAAGCTTTATCTTTTGAAAACCTCGCCATTCACGGCAGGGTAGGTCACAATAGAGCCTAAAGCTTGAGGGCAAAACTTAAATCCTTTTATTTTTATTTATTTCTTGACCGGGTTGTGAAGGTGATATAATCTGATTTGGTGACGTCAATGAAAAAGATTTTACCAATATTGCTAATGATGCTAGTGTTCCAGCTGGTTTTAGCGGCGGAGTTAGACTTTTACCCAAATGAAAAAGCTTTTGAAAGTTTTCTTGATAATGGAAGGAGTTACCACGTACTTCCAGGTGAGAGTGAATATTCTAAGGCTTGGGCCAAATATTTGGATGAAAAACTCTCGAGATTCAAGGAAAAAGGTGAAGATACGATTGTTCTTGTAGGAAACGTGTATGAAAACCCAAAAATGATGGAATTCTGGCATTTAACGGGTCTTCCTTATGAGGCTTCACTGAAACCTTCAGTAATTGTTCTTGATAATGTGGTGTTTTTCACTGGAAGTGAGGAGAATATATATTTGATTGAAAGGGCCTTTTCTCAAAAGCATGCCTTTAGAACTCAGGAAGTATACGGAAGTCTTTTGATTGGAATTTTACTAGTCATTTTATTTACTTTCATTTTCTCAAAAAATGGGGCCTACACTCATTTTTTCTATATTTTAACAGTAGCTCTCATTGTTCTTTGGTTTTCTAATTCCAATTTGTTTACGATTGATGAAGGATTTGTAAGATCAACGTTTCAAGATGCTTTGCTGGGTAAGGGTGGGACTCCTTTAACATTGGTTCTTGATCTCTATTTCAATACCTACTCTCCAAGTGAAGAGGCCCTTTTTATCCTTCATTTATTTTTGGTATTCTTGATTGCAACTTTATCATTTTTTATTGTCCCAAAGTCATACAGGGAACTTGGTTTTGTGGTTTTTGGACTCACTTTCGCATCCCCTACTTTTCGACACTCCCTTGAGAACTTTAATGAATCCCTATTTGAGGTATTTGCCCTTGTAATTGTGTTGGGAATAATTTTGAATGCAATGTTTACTGAAGAAACCACTAAATCAATAAAACGAATCGCGGTTTTATCGTTTATCACCACTTTTGGGGCTTTAATATGGCCATATTTTGTTTTAATACCTTTTTTCATGTTCCTGGCATTTCCGACAAAATCTATGAGGAATTACTTATATTTAGGTCTCACGGTAATTGGGCTTCTTGTTGGAAATCTTTACTTCAAAATACCTTTCCCTAAATGGCCATTAGATGCGAACTTCAATTACTTAATGCTGTTTGTAAAAGAAGACTTTATCCAGCTCATTTTAATCATTTATGCCGTATTTAATTTTAAAACATTGGTAATGAGGATGAAAGGTGGTAAAGCCCTTCTCTTTTGGTTATTCCTCAGTTTGTTGATCTTGTTGCCCGTTATTCCAGAAATCTTTCCGGCCCTTATTTTGGTATCATCAGGCCTTGTCATACGTTTAATCCTTCTTTTCCAAACCTCCTCCTTAGGAGGAGAGGGTAGTCTGCAGGGACTCTAACTTTTTAGAAAAGTAAAAAGGAAAGTTATTCGGAGAATTTAATTGCACCAAAAGTCGCCGATCTCACATAGGGTCCAATCTCTTTTATTATCCCCGGGGCTTGAGTGCCTTTTTTAAGAACCAACAAAGTCTCCATCAATCCAAGCTCCTCTAGGCGTATAACATCCCTGGAATGCCCTGTTTCTAGAAGGGCCTTTTCAATATTCTCACTTACTGTGCCAGTGACGAAAATTTTATCGTGGCCATCGCTCAACCATTTTTCTATTTTCTTAACCTGCTTTTCTGTAAATTCTGCTTCGACTTCTCTTGTGCCAAACTCTACTTTTTTTATCTCAATTTCAATAGGGAGGTAATCTACCCATCCAAATTGTCTTATCATTTGTCGAACTGGTTTTTCCCCAAATATGGATTTAAGATAATAAAGAGGAATGAGGGCATCTTTTGGAGTAGGTGAAAAGACACCTATATCAGTATATATTCCATATCCAACTTTTCCTAAGTCTATAAAGCGTCCTTTATATGTCTCCCTTTCTTTAATGCTGTTTAGCTTATATGGAACTTCTCCAAATTCTTCTCTAATGAGATTTGTGGAAATTTCTGTATCTTCTCCTTCGAGTGTTATTTTTGCCCATTGCTTTTGAGTGATTCCTATTTTCCAAGAAACTTCTAAATCTCCAATAAGAGAATCTAGTTTTTTATCAAGTTTCTGAAAACCACTTCGATCTCCATAAATTTTCTCAAGAATGACTATTTCCATCTTATCATCCCCGCAGTTCATTAGTACTTAAAAATCAAGCTTTAATTCCAAGTTCTTTTTCAAGTTTCTTTATTCTTTCTTGAAGTTCTTTCACGACTTTGGTGTTATCATATTGCATGAGCATTTCTCCACATAGGGGACATCTGAATTCATATTCCATGGCCTCATCAAAAGTCAACCTTGGATGACCCGGAGTCCCACAATGATAGTAGATTTCTTTAGTTTCCTCTTCAAGGGCTTCTTTAAGTTTCTTTAACTCTTGCATTTTTTTGCTTCTTATTATATCGGATAGTCTTTTTGTTTCTAGATGCCAGTAATAGTAATACCATCCCGTATCCTTGTCTCTAGTTCTCCTAAACTCTGCCAACTGATTATCATAGAGGGAATACAAAATTTTACGTACTGTGTTTACTCTTATCCCTGTTATCTCTGCGAGTTCTTCATCAGTAGCTTCGACTTTCTTTTCTAGGGCTTTAATTACTTCTTTAGCTTCTTCCCCCCCAATTTCCTCCACGAACTTTAGGAGTTCCTTGTTTTTTCTTCTTGCCATTATTAAGCCCTCCAAATTAATGGATTTTAATCTAAAAATTGCTTTTCATGCCTCTTTTGGTAATTCTACTTATATAATATGAATCTAATCCTATATATAGATTTTTGTCGAAAAGAGGGGGTTAATGTATAAAAAAGAGCATCAATTTAATCGGTAAAATATTCATCAACAAGCTCTTTTGCTGAAGGTTTGTAAAGTTCTAGGATTTCAATATTCTCTATAACATTTCCTTCTCTAAGGGTGAGCTTGACTTTCCCACCATACACCTGTAAGTCAAGAAGGCCATAAATAGCATCCTCAGCTTCAAGGGGAGTCTTAAACTTCATTATATACTCTCCACTTTCGTCGATAAGTTTAACCCAGTACTCATTCTTCCGTTTGAATGGTCTAGTAACTTTAGGTTTAAACTTCTCGATTGTAATTTCCAATTAAGCCACCTCCATGATATCATTGCCATTTAGGGGTGCTTATTGCTCTTTCTATTGTTTACTCTTTTACCATTTTTAAGCCTTTGCCCAGTAACCTGTTTCACCTCGAAGGGCGAGGCTTCGTGAGGGCCCATCAGAACCACTTCCACTAGTTTAGAGTGTTCGCATCTCTACTCTTTTGGATGGGGTCTTCTCACTCAGGTGAACTACTCCTCGCTTACGCAAGGAGTTTCGTGGGGAGTTTGCTTCCCACGGGCCAGTTCACACGGCCACTACCCCCTATCCTCCCGGAATCAAGAGTTACTTTACACCAACCCTTACGGGTTGTCCAGCCTTACGGCTGTTACGAGGTCGTTATATTCTGTGTTCTCACAGTATTTAAACCTTCCCCACCCTCTCGGAGGGGATCTTGCAAACAACGAGGAGATAAAAAACCATTATCTTTATTTGTGTTTTTTGTATGAATAAGTTCAGGGGGAGCACGATGTATGCCATTGAAGTCAACAACTTAAAAAAATATTATCCCAAAAAGATTCCTTTTCCATTTAGGAAGGTAGAATGGATTGAGGCGGTTAAAGGGATAAGTTTTAAGGTTAAAAAAGGTGAATTATTTGGTTTCTTGGGCCCAAATGGTGCTGGAAAGACCACTACAATAAAGATGCTTACCACACTTTTGGAGCCAACAGACGGTAGTGCAAGAATCTTAGGCTATGACATAAGAGAAAATACACGGGAAATTAGAAGGAGGATAAATCTCGTTGCTGAGGGGGAACGAACCCTTTACTGGCGTTTAAGCGGTTATGAAAATCTAAAATATTTTGCGAGAATATACTATGTATCTAAAGAGGGGGAAAGGGAGAGGATTGAATCTCTCCTTAAACTTGTAGGATTATGGGAAAAGCGTAATGATTTAGTAATGAACTACTCCCGGGGAATGAAGCAACGACTAGCGATAGCAAAGGCCTTAGTGAATGATCCGGAGGTACTTTTTCTGGATGAGCCTACTTTAGGATTGGATGTCCAAAGTTCAATTTTCGTTAGAGAGTTCGTGAGAAAACTTGTTGATGAGCAGGGAAAGACAGTCCTCTTAACAACCCATTATATGGCTGAGGCAGAACAACTTTGTGACAGGATTGCTATAATTGACCATGGAAAAATAATAGCTCTTGATACTCCGGATAATCTCAAAAAGCTGGTTATGAATGAAGATGCAGTCGAAATTCGTCTTAAAGGAAACGTGCCTGAGGAGACCCCCTGGAGACTAGCAATTGTTGAACGAGATATGGAAAGTAATGTTACGGTCCTTAGGGGCCCAGTAGATGAAGAAGAGTTATCAAAAGTTGTAGAATGGTTGGTTAGGAGAAAAGCGAAGATAATAAGTGTTGAACAAAAAGAGCCCACTCTAGAAGATGTTTTTATAAGACTCACAGGCAGGGGGTTGAGGGATTGATCCTCTCTGCAGTCGTAGAAAAGGAGTTTCGAATGTTCTTTCGATATCCTCTTAGGGTTATAAGCTCTATACTGGTTGGTATAGTGTTTCTTTTACAGTTTGTCTTTTTTGGGCAAGCTGTTCTTGGAGGACGTTATTCTGCTTTATTGGAAGTTTCTACCGGCATGGGGGATTATCCTACTTATGCATTAATAGGGTATGTGCTATGGTGGGTTTCTGTGTCTCCAATGGAGGCTTATGTGTGGGGGGTGAGGAGAGAACTGCAGAGGGGAACATTTGAAATGAACATTCTTTCCCCAGCAAAAATTGTGGAATTGTTATCTGGACTGGCCATTAGTTGGCTTCTCATGGATTCTGTTCTTATGATGATAGTTTTTGCAATTGGTGCAGTGATCTTTGCTATTCCTCTTACCCTTTTAACCATTTTAAAATCCCTTCCAATTGTGGTTGCTTCATTGATAGCTTTTTTGGGATTTGGCTTTGTATTTGCGGGACTAGTCATGATGTTGAAAAACATAGGGCCATTTGCTCAGATATTTGAATTTGCCATGTTATTCTTCTCGGGAGTGTTCTTCCCATTAAATGTTATGCCCAAAGCCATGATAGCTTTTTCAAAACTCTTCCCATTAACTCATGCTGCCGCTGTTGTAAGAGGTCTCTTTGTTGGTAAGGGGTACTTAGAAGTTTGGGGAGAGGTAGCTTGGCTTTTAGTCTTGATTCCAGTTTACTGGGGAATTGGTTATTTAATCTTTAAATGGGCCGAAAGGATTACAAGGGTGATTGGATATGGAGGCTATTAATGAGCTTAGAGCACTATATGGGGTTGCAGTGAAAAACTGGCGTATTTTCACAAGCTATAAACTTTGGTTAGTGAGTGATGTGATGATGGGCTTCTTTTTTGTTGGTCAGGCCCTGTTGATAGGAATTGGATTAACTGGTGAGAGGAATTCTCGGGCCCTCCAACAGATCACAGGGTATGCAGATTATGTGACCTTTGCAGTTCTTGGTTTTATGGTTCTTGGATTTGGTCTTACATTTTTAAGTGGATTTGTGTGGAGTGTAGTTGATGAATTGTATGCAGGCACCCTCGAGTATTCCTTTGCGGCTCCAATGAGAAGAATAACCTTCTTCATGGGGAATGTACTCACACGACTCTTTCTATCTTTTCTTTACATGAGTGTTTATGTTCCTATTTTTATCTTGCTCTTTGATGTGCGGTTTAACTTCCTAAATTTTGTGAAAGCCCTTCCCTTCCTTTTAATTGGTGCAGTAGGGATGATTGGTCTTGGAATGGCAGCAGCAGGGTTAGTGCTTTACTTAAAAGATCCGGGTCCATTTATAACAATACTTGAGATGCTTGTATTTGCATTGAGTGGAGCAATGTATCCAATCTCTATTCTTCCTATGGGCCTCCAAGTATTGGCAAAGGCATTACCATACGCTCCGACCAGCGAAGCAGTTAGAAAAATCGTGGCTTACGGGTACGCTGCCTCTGTTAATGAGATATCATATTTAATGCTCCTTTCTGGGTTTTATGCAATAATAGGTTACTTATCTTATAAATGGAGTGAAAAACAAGCCAGAACTGTGGGATTAAAGAGCTATTAAAATGGGAGTCCTATATTAAGTTCCTTGGCTTTCTTTTTAATTTCTTCAATGCCTATTATTGGGGTTCTGGCTCCTACTTTCTGGACACTTAAATATGCTAGGAAAGTTCCTAAAGTGGCAGCTTCTCTCAATCTCCATCCCTTTATTATACCATAAATAAATCCGGCATCGAAGGCATCTCCGGCCCCTGTGGAGTCGATAACTTTAGCACTTAATCCTTTGACTTTGAAGGTTTCTCCTCTTTCATTTCGGAGCAAGGCACCGCCCCCATTCAGGGTTATTATTAAATTTTTGCTTTTTACAGCTTGGAGATTCTCTAGACCTCCATATTTTCTTTTGAACTCATCCTCATTCATCAGAAGGTAGGTGATCTTATCTTCAACTGATTTGGGAAGTTCTGCCTCTCCTATATCGAGAAAAACAGGGATATTCCTCTTATGGGCGAATTTCACTGTCTTTTCTATAATTTCTTTTGGATTTGAAGACATGTGAACGTATCTTGCTCTTGATAAGTATCCCAAATCAATTTCTCGGTGGGCGTTTGCCCCCAGATGTTTGACGATTCTTTTATCTTCGCCCTTTATCATAGATATTGCTATACCAGAGGGCTCGTTCACCACTTTAATTCCTTCTACATCAACTCCTATTTTTTTGAAGTAATTTATATGGGCCTCTCCAATCTCGTCATTGCCCACAGCACCGATAAATCCAACTCTGAGTCCCATTTGAGAGAGCCAAGAAGCAGTATTGCCTGCAGCTCCCCCTAGTCCAAAATGAGCGCCTTTAGCAATTACTTTTTCATGAAATTCAGGAAATCTCTCTACTAAAAGAGTGATATCATAGTTAAGGTTACCAATTGCAACTACATCAAACACTTTTTCCACCTCGCTCTTTTTTGTAGATTAATAGATTTATTTTTTTCGGATGGAGAGACTTTTTCCATAAGGGTAGGTCACACCTTTTCTCTATTTCATTGTTTTCTTGTGTGCACTAGCGAATAAAGAAATGCTTTTATACTTGGATAGTTAAATTCAAATGATGTTCTAAACATTTAGATTGTGGGTGATATGAAATGGAAGATAGGTTAGAAAATGTCCTTAATTGGGCTCTAGAGAAATTTAAAGCAGAGTATATTGAAATCCGATATGAAAATGTAAACAAAAATACACTTGAGCTCAAGGATGGTACATTTACAACTTTCGCTGGCAAAGGCCAAATGGGAGTTGCCATTAGGGTTCTAGCAGATGGCGCATGGGGATTTGCATCAACAAACAGGCTTGAACAGCTTGAAAATGCTATAGAAAGTGCATATAAGCTTGCAAGGGCGACAGCAAAGGCCAAAAAAGAGAAAATTCAGCTTGCAGAGGTTAAAGCACATCAAGATATTGTAAAAAGTAAAATGAAAGTAAAACCCAGAGAAGTTCCAATAGAGGAAAAAGTGGAAAGGTTAGCAGAGTTAGAGGGCCTTCTCAAAGCAGATAAATCGATAAAATCTACATGGCTTCGCTATGAGGATGCAAGTGGTGAAAAGATTCTTCTGACAAATGAAGGTACAAAGATAAAGTGGGATCTTAACTATGTTTGGCAATATGTTTGGGCCACAGGTAAAGAGGGAGAAAAACTTGCTGCAGCAAGGGATGAAGTAGGAGCAGTTGAACATGGCTGGGAGCTCTTTAAGGAGAGAGAACCAAATGAGGAGGTTGCCAAAAGGGTTCTCAGAAAGGTTCATGCCCAGCTTCAAGGGGTTGTTCCTAAGAGGGGAGAGTTCCCAATAGTGGCAGGTCCTATAGTTGTTGGCATCATAGCTCACGAGGCCCTCGGGCACTTGGCTGAGGCAGATTTAACTATAAATTCGCCATTTAAAGATCTAATAGGAAGAGAAGTTGCACCAGAACATGTCACAATGAGTGAGCGCATAGTTGAAGGTGGATTTGGTAACGATAAATACGACGATGAAGGAGTGCCAGTTAAGGACATTCATATAATTGAAAATGGGACTCTCAAGCAAATAATGCTGAACAGGGAATATGCTCACAAATGGGGTATGGAACCCAATGGCCATGCAAGGGCCGAGAATTACACATATCCTCCAATAATAAGGATGCGCAATACTATTTTTGAACCCAGAGACTGGAAGTTTGAGGAGATGATAGAGGACATTAAGTTTGGTTATTATGTGGTCGATTTCAGAGGAGGTCAAGCACAGCTTAATTCGGCATTCCAGGTTGGAGTTCAAGAGGGTTATATGATAGAGAATGGTGAAATAACGAAGCCCATAAGGGACACTTCAATAAGCGGGATTGCAATTGAGGCCTTAAAGAAGATAAGTGCTGTAGGAAAAGACTTTGGTCTTGAGATGGGAAGATGTGGGAAGGGACAGAGTGCTTTTGTTAGCTCTGGCGGTCCACATATGCGCTTTGATGGAGGAATAATAATAGGGTGATGAAAATGGAAGAGCTAATTCGTTTTGGGGAAAAATTCTTCGATGAGTTTGAGATTGCTATTTACAAAAATAGGGATGCAAGCGTGAACATAGAACTTAACGAGGTTTCATCCTCTATGCTGAGGGAACGGGCCGTTACCGTGATTCGGGGTGTTAAGAGCAAAAAACTTGGGGTTTCAATAGTTGATACCGGAGATAAAGAGAAAATCAAAGAGGCTATAGAAAGAGCTTACAAGATGGCAAAACTCAACAAACCTGATGAAAAGTGGACTTCACTTCCAGAGCCCGGAAAATATAGGGAACCGAGAAAAGTTGACAAGGAGCTTAAAGAGGTCTCTCCAGACTACTTTGTAGATCTTGCAAGGGAAGGGATAAGCCTTGCACTGGAGGAGCAGGGAATAGTTGTTGCAGGTGGTGCTGGTGGAGTAGAATGGGGAGAAAGTTTAATAATGAATTCTCATGGTGTAAATGTGTCTCAGGAAGGAGGAGGGGCTTTCTTCTATCTTGAGCTTGTAGGGATGAGAGAAGGGAGAGTAACTCCCGGAATATTTGACTTTGATGCAAAGCTTTCTCTTAATCTCAACGTTGAAGAAGTTGTTAGAAAAGCTCTTCAAAAAGTTAAATGGGCGTTCAATGTTAAGAAAAGCAAAACAGAGGAAGCAAGAGTAATTTTGGAGCCATGGGCCATTTCAAGTCTTTTATCCTACGCTCTGTTCCCAGCATTCAGCGGTGAAAAACTTGTAAAAGGCACTACGCCATTAGCCAATAAGGTAAATGAAAGTATTTCAAACGAGCTCCTCACAATCTATGATGACCCACTCCATGAGCTCAGCATAAATCCTGTTATAGCAGATGATGAAGGAGTCCCAACTAGGAAAAATGTGTTAGTTGAAAAGGGAGTTTTCAATGGTTTTATCTGGGACAACTATTGGGGGAAGTTACAAGGAGTCGAAAGCACTGGAAATGCAAAAAGGAGCCTAGCTACTGGAGGGATAAGCATAGGGTTCCACAATGTTATCATTGAAAAGGGCAAGAAGTCACTAGAGGACCTTGTGGGTGAGATAGACCACGGTTACTTAGTGGATGGATTTCAAGGGGCCCATTCGAGCAACCCAGACAATGGAAACTTTGCAGTGGTGGCTAATCCGGCCTTTCTGATAAAAGATGGAGAAGTGAAAGGTTCAACGGTTTTCATGATGAGCGGAAATATCTACGAGCTGTTACCCAGTCTCTATGAGGTTAGTAAAGAGCAGAGAGTACTTCCTTTTGAAGGCAGTATGATTGTGCCAGCAATGGCCTTTGAGAACGTGAGGATAGCAGGCAAATAGGGGAGTATTTCGTTATTTTTTGGTGGATTTATTTTTATCCTCCTGGAAGACCCCTTCCGAAAGGGTGGGGTAGTTCACTTTTAACAACTTTTTCAGGGTGGAATGATTTCAAGTATTCTCGAGAGAATCAATGCGCTGTCTGAAGATTTCTCTTTAATCAACATCTTTAAAAACCCACCGTGGAATCCACTAAAGGCGAGAAAAAGGAAAAGTGAGAAAAGGTGAGAGAAAATGAGGAATCCATTTGAAAAAATGCCTACTATCCTTTTGGCAGATGAGATCATTGATAAAGCTTTTAGGCGGGCTGAAAAAGCAGCTTCTGCTTTTACTCCAAGGGGCAACATAATCAGTAAGGCGAGACAAAGGGAAGAGCTTAGAGTAAGGACTGTTTCAAATGTTATTAGGGACAATCTTAGGAAAGTTCTTGATAGAACACCCGGGGTTTCAACCCTCCCTCCTTTTTACCAGGAGCTTCTTGATACTCTTGTGGACAAAAGAATGTTTCATAAGGCCTTAGCATCAATAAATTGGGCGATAAAAACCATTAGAGGTCTTGAGGAGAGATACGTGGAAAAAATAAGATACTCGAGAGATCCGAAGGAGATTGCAAAATTAAGGAGGGAATTCTACGGTAGGGCAGCAAGTATTTTGAAGGACATAAATGATAACCTTGAATATTTGAACAAGGCCAGAGACGTCTTAAAGGATATGCCAGTAATTGACCTTACTCTTCCCACGATAGTTATTGCAGGCCATCCAAACGTGGGTAAGTCTACACTCTTGAGAAAGCTCACAAACGCTAAACCAGAAGTTGCCACATATCCTTTCACGACAAAGGGGATAAATGTAGGTCAATTCGAGGAGCATTGGTTGAAATACCAAGTCATAGATACTCCGGGTCTTCTGGACAGGCCGCTAAGTGAGAGAAATGAAATTGAAAAACAGGCAATTTTGGCCTTAAGGCATCTGGGAAAGTTGGTTATCTACATCTTTGATCCAAGTGAGTACTGTGGTTACCCTATAGAGGCTCAAATGCACCTTTTTGAAGAGATATATGAAGAGTTTGGAGACTTTCCATTCATAGTAGTGCTCAACAAGACTGATATTGCCAATGAGAATAAGATGGTGAAGATTGAGGAATTCCTAAGGAAGAAAGGTGTTGAACCTCTAAGGATTGCGGCAGAGAAAAATATTGGAATAGAGGAATTAAAAAAGAGACTTCTACAAATACTTAAACCAGAGATGGAAGCTATTGCCCGCAGTATGGGCAAAACTGAAGGTGAATAGGCTTAAGAGCTCCACAATGCTCACACTTTTCTTTTAACTTTGCTCCACAATTAGGGCAGTTAAGGTAGTCGTCTTTTATTGGGAATCCACAGTTGTAGCATTTGTTTTGGGCAATTCTCCTTTTATAAACTCTTTCGGGCTTGAAATACTCCTTTCTGAGATAGTAAAGGGCTGCAAGTGTTGCCACAGCTCCAAAGAGACTAATACCTATAATATGAACTATGTTCCATATTGCCGAGAGAGTCAGGTAGATGAGAAGTAATGCTGAATATGCGATCAGCGATGAGGTGTAAATGTTTTTGTACTTTCTGAGAAGGAGCAGTGATATCACGAAAATTGGCAGAACAAATGCAAGTTTAAGCATTAAAACCTTGAGTCTATACACTTGATATGCTCGGTTGTATTCTTCATTCGCGTTTTGCATCAACTCTTGAATCTGTGAGCTCAGCTCTTGTAGCTTATTGTGAACATCATCATAAGCACTTTTTGCTCCAAGGTATTTTAAATAAGCTTTTTCATATTCCTCCTTTGCTTTCAAATATTCCTGTTCAAGCTCCTTTGTTGCATTTCCACTCTCAAGTGCAACCCTATATTCTTCCCTTTTGAAAAGATAAACCCTCTCAACTTCCGTAAGATTACTTTCAGCCTTCTTGTATCCCTCATAAAGCCCTCTATTAAGCTCCATTAGACGACTTTGGTTTTCAAGAAGAGGTGTTATGCCATATTTTTCTTGGTAGTATGTATAATCTGGTCTTTGAGGGATATTTTCAAGCTCTCTCAGAAAATTTATGCTCGCTAAGAGAAGGAATGCAACAAATAAACTTGCCAATATTTTTTCAAGTCGTGAATATTCCATTACTTACACCATTATAAAATAAACACTGACGTATATAAGCAATTCGCAGAAAAAGAGAAAAATCAAGCGCTTTCTTCTTTTAGAAGAACTGCATTTACAATACCATCTTGGCCTGGTCTTGAAGTTACTAAGGCCTTTCCAATCTCTGTCTGGACAATTGCACCCTTTGTGACTATATTTCTCCTAACGTATTGTCTATTAGCCGGGTTCTCCACAACGCTGATTATCTTCACTTTTTTACCCTTTCCATTCTCGAAGACATTTGCATAGAGGGTCTTGACGAGTCTAACCTTTCTGTTGCCTCCATACGTCCTTATGATTTTCCTTTCTTCATTCTCTTCAACTACCCTAGTTAGTGCTGGTTCTCTTCCAAGCTCTCTTTTTCTCTTCTTTCTTGTGAATATGATTCTTCCACCTGAAGGTTTTTTTAGTGATCTTCCTTGCCAGATAGCCATAACTCTCACCTCATGATGATCTTAACCCTATGGGCATTTTAGAAATTTGCTTATAAATCTTTTCCTATAGGCAAATGTTTTTCAATGGTCTGCCTGGCTGCAGTATTAATGTAATGCTTGGCTTGTAGGGGTGTATGTTTCCTTGTTTGAAAATTAATCTAAGGAATATCCAAGAAAACGGCAGGAAGATCGTAGATTTTTGTAGGAAACGTGGAATTGAGACAGTAGGAGTGACAAAGGGAGTGTGCGCTGATTTAAATATTGTTAAGGCTATGTTAGAAGGGGGTATTGAATTATTAGGAGACTCAAGGATACAAAACATCATCAAGCTTAATTTGTTTCATGTGATATTGCCTGAGGATTCTCTTCTATTAGCTACATATAACCTTTCTATTCTCTTGTATTCTTTTTGTTCAAAGCAATTAATGAAATGAATTCAAAGACAATGTTTGCAGCCAAGAGCGAGGTAATAAAGCCAGGGTCGTATTGAGGATAAACTTCCACCAAATCAAAGCCTACAAAATCTAATCCTTTTAGTCCTTTTCTTATTAGCTCTAGTGCCTCTCTGCTACTAGGCCCACCTACTTCAGGTGTTCCTGTTCCTGGAGCATATGCTGGGTCAATAAAATCAATATCAAACGTTACAAAAACTTTAGCATCGCCTACGCGCTCTTGAATCATCCGCGCTACCTTGTCAACTCCAAGTTTGAACATTTCTTCGGCAGTTACTATCTCAAACCCAAGCTCTCTTGCTTTATCTATTTCATCTTTGGAGTATGTAGAACCTCTTATCCCAATTTGAATAGAGTGCTCAGTAAGAAGCAAACCCTCTTCCACAGCTCTTATGAACGGTGTTCCATGATTATACTTGTGTCCGTAATAATCGGGATCAGTATCTGTGTGGGAGTCGAATTGAACTAACGCCACGGGCTCGTACTTCTTAGCTATCGCCCTAAGCTCAGCGAGGGTTATTGAATGATCACCCCCCAAACCTATTGGGATCACTTCCTTGTCTATTATTGAACGATACTCTTTTTCAATTGTTTCGTAGGAATGCTCTATAAATCCAGGGATAACTTGTATGTCTCCATAATCAATCCCTGAGCAATATTCAAAGGGGCTAATATCTAAAACTGGGTTGTGGGTTCTTAATATAAGTGATTGGCTCCTAATCGCTTCTGGTCCATATCTAGCTCCAACCCTATATGAAGCTCCAGTATCAAAAGGTATTCCGACGATCACAAAGTCTGCATCTTTGGGGATCTCTTTTAAGTGAGGTAGGCGCCAAAAACTCCTAATGCCCGCAAACCTCGGCACTTCCAGAGGGTCAAGCGGTTTATATTTTCCCATTTTCATCACTTCCTAGATCATCTATAGTTTCTTGTTCATTAGTATTTTTATCATTTTTCAACTCTGAAATTAACAATCTAAAATTTTACAGCAACTATTTTGGATAATATTAATTTTATACAGGGGTATGGCAAATAAAAAATAAAGTCTTTAAGGCGAGCATAAATTAGAACCAAGGTTCTGGATTTTTATAACTACCCAAGACCACGTGAGTAATCACGTTTTCGATTTCTGGATAGTTATTCCCAACATATGAAGGAAGTCATTTAGTTCATCTACATTTTTAAAGTATGCTCTCACAATTAAGTCTGTATCCCCTGTAATCTCCCATACATCCTCTACATGAGGTAATTTATACATCTTTAGTGCTACTGGTCGAGGGAGGCCTCGCTTAACCTTAAGCTCTAAAAGAACTTCCAGTTCATATCCGAGCTGTTTATGATCCACATCTATTGTAAATCTTTTAATGAGACCATTTTCAATCATTTCCCGGATTTTGTTATAGCAAGTTACACTAGTAGTATCACATTTTTTTCCTAGTTCTTTATAGGTTACTCTGGAGTGTTTATAGAGTTCTCTAAGTATTCTCAGATATAATTCGTTAATATTCTTCACATAACACCACCTTGACAAAATTATATCTCTAATTTTATTTAAAATTTTTGACTTCTGTTTAATATTATTAAGCAAACTTGTGAAAACAATTAAATAAAGT
>Ga0190304_1000454_pt1 | contig 19262 bp, 19 predicted proteins | sample 48700712_MG_FD_161670 | JGI IMG/M metagenome (GOLD analysis project Ga0190304, IMG submission 161670) | Hydrothermal vent sediment bacterial communities from Southern Trench, Guaymas Basin, Mexico - 4870-07-1--2_MG | ecosystem: Environmental > Aquatic > Marine > Hydrothermal vents > Sediment ...
GGATTGAGAGAAGGGAGTTTAAAAAACACTATTCAGTTGTATGGTATTTTGAGATAGACAATGTGTACGGGAGGAAGAATATAAGGGACTATTACTGGGATGATACTGATAAAACCATAAAAACGGCGTACCAGTGGGGCTTCATGCCCGTGGGTGGATGCAAGATAGAGTTTTAGAGTGTGTGAGGGTATGAACAACTTGACTTTCTCTTTCCCTCAGGTATGTTCTGATTAAAATAGGATTTGGTAAAAAGGCTCTTTTTGGAGAGGGAAGGAAACAGATTGTAATTGCATGAGCAATATTGATATAAAAAACGCAGGCAGAAATGGAAGTATTTGCTGTTAAATAGAATAGGAGGATAGAAAAAGATGAAAATAAACATAAATGACGTAAAACCAGAAGCAAAAAGAGGAAAGGTATTTTTTGAATCAAAGGAAGGAAGGATTAAGATAATCCACGATGATTTTTTGACGACAAATTTGATTGAAAAAAACTCAATTGATTTAATTGTGACTTCACCGCCATATAATGTAGATATACATTACAATTCGTTTCAGGATGATATTCCTTACGAAATGTATCTTGAATTTACTGAGCAATGGTTGAGAAAAGCATATTCTTTGGTAAAATCTGACGGAAGAATGTGTCTTAATATACCCTTAGATAACAGCAAAGGAAGAAAAGCAGCAGGGTTTCAGAGTGTTTATGCAGATATAACGAATATTGCTAAAGAAGTTGGCTGAAAGTATTTTTCAACTATAATATGGAATGAGGGGAATATATCAAGGAGAACCGCCTGGGGATCCTGGCTCAGTGCAAGGGCACCATATGTAATTGCTCCTGTAGAAGTTATCATAATCTTCTATAAAGAAAGATGGCAGAAAATAAAAAAAGGGGAATCTGATATAACAAAACATGAATTTATGGAATGGACCAATGGGTTATGGACATTTTCCGGTGAAAGTAAGAAAAAGGTTGGTCATCCAGCTCCTTTTCCTGTGGAACTCCCCAGAAGATGCATTAAACTTTTCAGCTTCGTTGGTGATACTGTATTGGATCCATTTATGGGAAGTGGAAGTACTTTAATTGCATGTGCTTTGTTAAATAGAAAAGGAATAGGAGTAGATATAGACGAAAATTATTGTGGATTGGCTAAAAATAGGTTGATAAATGAAGCCGAAATGAATCAAAAAAATTATGGGAGGATTTAAAAGCAGAGGAGTCGGGATCAGGCATGGAAAACCTGCAAAGGTTCATTATATGAATATGCAATTTTTAGATACATTCAAAATATAATAGAAAATAATGAAACGTTAAAAGATAAAATTACAATCATGATGGGTGATGAGGCTTTAATTTCCCACAAAGATCAAATAGTTATCAGAAACTGGAGTGATATTTTTCCAGATGTAGACATTCTAATAATTGAGAAAAGGACTGATTCTGTAGTAGCAATTTTGTCGTGCAAAACAAGTTTGAGAGAAAGATTGACAGAAACAGCTTTCTGGAAAAGAGAGCTTGAAAAAACACAGGATAAGACAAAAATAAAGGTGGTTTTTGTGACCACGGATAAAGATAATGAGTTAAGAACAGAGACAAATCGTTATATTCTCCTCCATGTTATTGATTTTACTTTTATAACAGATCCTGTAAAATATGACGAATTGATTACAGCATATAAAAGAAAATATGGAAACCGAGATGACTTCCATCAGCTACTCACGAGAATTAAGTTTATAGACGAAATAGAGGATTTTATATTTAATCTATATAAAGAAGAAAATGCTTCTTGACCCATTAAGCAAAGGCTCATTTTTCCAGAGATGGAGGTTGAAAAATTTATAAATTTATCCTCCGTCCCTGTACAACACAATGGACTGAAGATATTCAGAAACAATCAGATACCCTTTACAGGAGGACTGGCAATCATTGGTGGAACAGCTGCTGGTATTCTTTTAGGGATTGGAACCGGTGCACTTCTGGGTCTTGACATGAGCCGTGAAGGACGGTGGGCTCTTGCAGGAGGTGGGTGGATAGGATTTATCCCCTCCTATCTTATGGCAAAGGGAATGGGTGGTGGTAATGCAATGCTTGAGATTCACCCGGAGGTAAGGTTTGCTGATTCAAACCCCATTTATGGGCTGGGAATTTCGGCAAGGTTTTAATAGGGTTTACAGGTGAGCGATTTTTTATATACTATGTGTATGAGAAACTTGTTTGTTCTACTGATCCTTGCAGGATGCACTATACATAGAAATCCCATTGAGAATGTTGATACATCTCCACCAGAAAGGGTGGTGAAACTTGTCTTCATACACCACAGTTGTGGAAGAAACTGGCTTGAAACAGGGAATGGAAATCTTGGTGATTCCCTCAATGCCAATAACTATTTTGTGAGTGAATGCTACTATGGGTGGGATGAACATCCTGATACCGCCCATTATTCTGTAATGGGAGACCATACTGATACAGAGGATTGGCCATACTGGTTCAATGATGTTGTGATGCCCTCTGTATATAATTCAAATTCACATCCATCCTATGATAACAAAATCCCTGACCCTGGTGGAGAGAATGAGATAATCATGTTCAAATCCTGTTTCCCGTGCAGTTATGTTGGTGAGTCCATTGAGGATGAGAAGGCAATATATAATGCCCTTCTTGACTACTTCGGGCAACATCCTGAAAAGATGTTTGTTCTTATAACCCCCCCACCAATGATAACAATTGATAATAGCCATCTAACAAGGGAACTCACAAACTGGCTCTGTGATTATGAGAATGGATGGCTTAAGGATTATCCATTAAATAATGTTTTTGTTTTTGATTTTTATAATGTTCTTACAGACCCAAACAATCATCATCGTGTACAGGATGGAGAAATTCAACATATTGTGAGCGACAACCCTGTTGATCCGGAGCATCCCAATGAACTTTACTATTACAGCGGGAGTGATAATCACCCCACACCAGAAGGCAACAGGAAGTCCACAGAGGAGTTTGTCCCCCTTTTGAATGCATACTACCATATGTGGAAACAGGAGGAATGAAGCAGAGTTCTCTGATTGGAGAGTATTTAGAGGGGATAAGGAGGTTTGAAAGGGCTGTTAAAAGAATAAACCAGATTAGGACCCCAGAAGCAATCATTAAGAATGTTCTCAGAGAGTGTAATAATATCCTGAGTTCTTTTTCCTGAAGATGATCCTTTAAGGGGAGAAAAATCTAAGGGATTTTTTATTTAATGGGTGAAAAGACCCTGAAAAAGGGAGATTCTCAATGCACTTGCAGCAAATATTGCAGTTGCCATGGAGAGGGCAAGGCTATATGAGGAGACAGAGAGGCTTTCAATAATGGACCCATTAACAGGTGTTTCCAACAGAAGATTACTGGAAAAAATGCTCCAGAATGCAATAGACCGTTCAACACGATACAATCGGAAGTTTGCTGTTCTCTTTATTGATTTTGACAATTTCAAGCCCTTCAATGATAGATATGGGCATGCAGAGGGGGACAAAGTCCTGATTTCCCACGCACAGGTTGTTAAGGAACACCTGAGAAAGAGTGATACAATAGGAAGGTACGGTGGGGATGAATTTATTGTTATACTTTACAATGCAACAAGGAAGTATGCAAAAAAGGTGGCAAACCGCATATTGAACAGTATTGCAAACAGCAGATACAGTGAAGTCACTGTGTCCATAGGGGTTTCTGTTTACCCTGAGGACGGAGAAAATATTGAAGACCTTATAAGGTCGGCTGATGCTGCTTGCTACAAGGCAAAGAAGTTCGGTGGCCAGAGGGTTGACTTTGCCTGATTGTTTCAGTATAAGACATAGTGTTTCAAGTTAAATCACCCCGTAAAATAAATCTCTTTGATTATCAAGGCGTTATACCTGGCACAGAATATGTATAAATATCTGCAAAAAGGAGGTGTGTTATGTTTGGATATGGATGGTATGGTCCTGGTTTTGGATTCGGTTGGGGTAGAGGCTGGGGTAGAGGTTGGGGTAGAGGTTGGGGATTTGGTGCAAGGCTTGGTTATTGTCCATGGACAGGTCTTCCACGGGGATGGAGGTGGGCCTATGGTGGATTTTATCCCTACTGGGGTGCATACAATCCCTATTTTTATGCAAACCCATATGTGAATCCATATGGGTACTGGGGTTATCCTCCAGAGCCCTACAATCAACAGAAAACTGAAACCTCCGGGAATAAGTGAGGGAAAAATGAAAATACTTGTTACATCCACAGGGCCCACCCTTGATTCCCCTGTGGACATGAGGCTTGGAAGGTGTGCCTACTTTATACTTGTTGACCCTGAAACAATGGAGTATGAAGCCATAAGTAATCCTTATGCACAGATGCCCAGTGGTGCAGGTATCCAGGCTGCACAGATGGCACTCCAGACAGGTGCTTCTGTGATTATCACAGGTGCTGTTGGTCCAAATGCATCTGGTGTTCTTGGAACAACAGGGATAAGGGTCTTTGTAAGCCCAAATACAAGTGTTGAAGATGCAGTAAGAATGTATAAAGAGAATAAATTACAACCTTTAACTGTGGGAGGTGGTTTTATGCCAGGAGGGTTTGGAATGGGAGCAGGATTTGGTGGTGGATACGGAAGGGGTTATAGAAGAGGTGGTGGTTTTGGCAGGGCTGGAGGATTTGGTGCTTATGGTGGTTTTGGACCGGGGTACGGTCCATGGACACCACCCCGGATGAACCCTGCTGAAGAACTTCAGATATTGAGAACCCAGGCGGAGATGCTTAAAAGACAACTTGATGCAATTGAAAGAAGGATAAGGGAACTTGAAAATTCAGGCTGATGATGTATGATTGTGAAAAAGGAGGTGGAGAATGAGAGTAGCGGTGAGTGCTACAGAGGCAGATCACAATGTCGCAGGGGTTGACCCAAGATTTGGAAGGTGTTCTTTTTTCGCAATATACGATTCAGATACGGGTGAGTGGAATTCCTTTCCCAATCCAGCAAAAGATGCGGTGGGTGGTGCTGCAATAAAGGCTGTGGAATTCCTCAAAAGTAAGAATGTTGATGTTGTTGTTACAGGTAACCTTGGTCCAAATGCAACATCCTCCCTTTCAGCAGCAGGGATCAGGGTAATAACAGGGGTGACTGGGAAAGTGCTTGATGCGGTGAAGATGGCGGGTGGATGAAGGTAGTCATTGGAAGTGGAAAGGGAGGCACGGGAAAGACACTCCTTTCAACCTCCCTTGCCCTTACACTTGAATATGTGAGATACCTTGACCTTGATGTAGAGGAGCCCAATGCTCATATTTTTATAAAACCAGACATCAGGGAGAGAATACCATTTTCAATCCCTGTTCCAGAAATAGACTTCAACCGCTGTACATATTGTGGTGAGTGTGCAAAGGCATGTGAGTTTGGGGCAATATTTGTGGGTTCAAACACGGTGAATGTCTTTGAGAAACTATGCCATGGGTGTGCTTCATGTAAACTTGCATGCCCTGAAAATGCAATAAGTGAAAGGCCATACATTGTTGGTGAAATATCCATTGGAAGGCGTGACAAGATTGAATACATAATGGGATACCTGAAGTTGACAGAGGCGTTGTCAACCCCACTTATAAGGCACATAAAAAAAGAGTATGGAATGGTATCCGGTGACATTATTATGGATGCACCACCAGGGACCTCATGCCCATTTGTTCAGTCTATCTCCGACACTGATTTTGTCATTCTGATCACTGAACCCACACCTTTTGGTCTTTCAGACCTTGAAATATCTGTTGAGATAGTAAGGGACATGAAATTAAAGGCAGGAATTGTGATAAACCGGGCAGACCTTGGTTCAAAAGAGGTGAAGGAGAAGATAAGTGGGCTCGGGCTTCCTGTACTTCTTGAAATTCCATTCAGTAAGGAGATTGCGGTTGGATATTCAAAGGGCATTCCACTCGTTGATGTACTGCCAGAATACAGGGAGAAGATAAAAAAACTGTGGGAGAGAATAAGGGAAATGGTATGATAAAGGAAGTTGCCATTGTAAGTGGAAAGGGGGGAACAGGAAAGTCAACAATTACGCTTGGGCTTGCCTCTCTACTGAAAGACAAAGCAGTGTTTGTTGATGCAGATGTTGATGCCCCTGATATGTACATTGTTATGGAACCGGAACTTCTTAAAAAAGAGGATTTTGAAGGACCAAGATTTCCCGTTTATATACCTGATAAGTGTACAGGATGTGGATTGTGTGAGCAAAATTGCAGGTTTGATGCCATCAAAATAGTGGATATGAAACCGGTTTTCAATGAATTTAAGTGCGATGCCTGTGGTGTGTGCTGGAGGGTCTGTCCATTTGACGCTATTGAGGTGAGGAGGGATATTTCTGGTGAGCTCTATATATCGCGCTCAAGATTCGGTCCATTCGTCCATGCAAGACTTTTCCCTGGAAGAGAGAACTCTGGAAAACTTGTAAGCAGGTTGAGGATTGTGGCAAAGGCCGTGGCTGACGATGCAAAGAAAGACCTTATAATACTTGACGGTCCTCCTGGTGTTGGATGCCCTGTTATTTCAACCATCACAGGGGTATCACTCACTGTGGGTATTGTGGAACCCACCCTTTCAGGAATACATGACATTATCAGGGTTTATGAACTATCAACATTCTTTAATATTCCCTTTACAATTGTGATAAACAAGAGTAATATAAACCCTGATATGGTTCAACGGATAAAGGAGTTTGCCAGTGAGAATGGCATAAAGATACTTGGAGAGATACCATTTTCAAGGAGGATTGTAGAGGCACTTCTTCAGAGGAAAACCATAATTGAGGGTGATGTTGAGCATGGAATTAAGGAGGAATTAAAAAGGATATGGAATGGAATCCAGTCAATGCTCTCGCCGACGGCATTATAATCACTGATGATAACCTAAAAATCATTAACTTTAATCAGGCAATTCTGAGAATAACAGGTTTTTCACCTGATGAACTGATGGGGAAAGAGATAAAGGAGATACTACCTTATTTTGAGAAGATTGATAATAGTCTAATCTCTTCTGTTGAGACAGGGATGAGAACCAGGGAAGGAATGACAATCAAGGTTCTTGTTTCTGTGAACCCTGTTAAATCACCAGAGGGAAAAACAAATCAACACCTTTTCGTTATCAGGAATATTTTTGAGTACCTTTTTCTCCTGAAGCAACTCATACAGGAAAGAAATTTCAAGGAGGCGATCCTTGAATCCATACTTGATGGTGTGTTCACTGTTGATAGTCAATTCAGGATAACTTCTTTTAACAGAGCAGCAGAAAACATCACAGGGTATAAAAAAGAAGAGGTTCTGGGTAAGAACTGCAGTGAGGTGATGAGGTCACCGGATGCAGATGCCTGTCCCCTGAGAAAAACACTTGAGACAGGGGAGAATGTTTCAAATTATGAGATGGAAATTATAACAAAGAATGGGAAAAGAATCCCTGTATCTGTGAATACTGCGATTCTCTACGACGAGAAGGGTGAGGTGATAGGTGGTGTGGAGACATTCAGGGATATGTCCGAGATTGTGAGGCTGAGGAACGAAGTAAGACACAGGTTTTCATTCGGAAACATTATAGGGAAGGCTGATTGTATGCAGATTATTTATGACAAACTTGAGGTGATCTCTGTAACAGACTCAAATGTTCTTATTGAAGGGGAAACAGGAACTGGTAAGGATTTGATCGCAAGAACAATCCACTACAATTCAATGAGGAAGGATAAACCTTTTGTGAAGATAAACTGTGCGGCAATCCCTGAAAATCTTCTTGAGAGTGAACTCTTTGGTTATAAGAAGGGCGCATTTACAGGTGCTGTGATGGATAAGATGGGAAAGTTTGAGGCTGCAGATGGTGGAACCATCTTCCTTGATGAGATAGGGGATATGCCGCTCTCACTCCAGGCAAAAATATTGAGGGTGATAGAAGAAAAAGAGTTTGAAAGGCTTGGTGAAGTGAAAAGTAGAAAGGTGGATGTGAGGGTGATTGCTGCCACAAACAGACCCCTTAAAGAACTTGTGGAGCAGGGGAAATTCCGGATGGACCTTTATTACAGATTGAATGTTGTAAGGATAAAGCTTCCTGCATTGAGGGAAAGGGCAGAGGATATACCCCTTCTCCTTGACCACTTTATTGAGGTTTTTAATAAAAAATTCAACAAAAGGGTCAAAGGTGTTGAACAGAGGGTCATGGATTTTCTCCTTGACTATTCATGGCCAGGGAATGTGAGGGAACTTGAGAATGTGATTGAGCATGCGATGATACATGCCAGGGGAGAATTGATAAGGTTTGATAATCTGCCTGATTACCTGTTTGAAGAATGTGAATCTGGTGCAGTCAGTCTGGAGGATATTGAAAGGGAGCACATCCTCAGGGTATTGAAAAGTGTAAACAATAACAAGACCAGGGCAAGCAAGATACTTGGTATATCCCGCTCCACACTCTGGAGAAAACTCAAAGAACTGAACATAGAATAAGCGTGTCAGAAAAAGGGGCATCAGAATCGGCATCATATATCTCAATAATATGGGGTTTGCCTTCATAAACTGGCATTTCTCCTTGCATTAAATTGGGTTGAATATAAATTATATTGATATGGGTAAACTCCTTATTGTGTCCAACAGGCTTCCCCTCAGTGTTGAGAAGAAAAGGGGAAAGCTATACTTCCATCCCAGTATAGGTGGTCTTGCCACAGGGCTTTCATCCTTCTACAGGGAAAAGAAGGCACTATGGATTGGATGGCCTGGTGTCTCAACAGATAAGATTTCTGTTGAAGAAAAGGTTGAGATTGAAGAAAGGCTATTCACGGATAATTGTCTCCCTGTTTTTCTCACATCCAAGGAGGTGGAAAGGTTCTATGCAGGATTCTCAAACAGAACCATCTGGCCATTGTTCCATTACTTTTATCAGTATGCCCAGTTCAGGAAGGAGTATTTTGAGGCATACAGATTGGTGAATGAGAAATTCTGTGATGTTATCATGGGGGTTGCAAAACCGGATGATACAATCTGGATCCACGATTACCAGTTGATGCTTCTCCCTGAACTTCTCAGGAAGAAGATACCATCAGCAACCATAGGTTTTTTCCTCCACATACCATTCCCATCCTTTGAGGTTTTCAGACTCCTTCCATGGAGAAGGGAGATACTTGATGGGTTGCTTGGTGCCGACCTTGTGGGATTTCACACATTTGGATATGCGAGGCACTTTCTATCCAGTGTTTTGAGGATTATGGGATACGACAATACCCTTGGAAGGATAAACCTGAAAAACAGGGTGGTTATTGTTGATGTTTTCCCCATGGGAATTGATTTTGACAGATTCAACAAAGTCGGGGAGAATAAAGAGGTACAATCAGAGGTTGAAAAGATAAAAGGCAATCTGAAGGCGGAAAAAATCATTATCTCAATTGATAGGCTGGACTATACAAAGGGAATTATAGAGAGGCTTGAAGCCTTTGATGAATTTTTGAAGAGATTCAAGGAATACAGGGAAAGGGTGTCCATGATTTTGATAACGGCACCATCCAGGTCAGGGCTTGAACATTATCAGTATCTTGAGAAGAGGGTGAATGAACTTGTTGGAAGCATCAATGGAAGGCACGGAAAGGTTGGATGGATGCCTGTGTGGTATATACACAGGTCAATCCCCTTTGAGAACATTGCCGCGCTCTATCTTGTTGCAGATGTTGCACTTGTGACACCATTGAGGGATGGTATGAACCTGATTGCCAAGGAGTTTGTTGCATCAAAAAAGGATAAAAGGGGTGTGCTCGTCCTGAGTGAGATGGCAGGTGCTGCTATGGAACTTGGAGAGGCCATAATCGTTAACCCCAACAGCAGAGAGGAGATGGTATCGGCAATAAAACAGGCACTTGAGATGTCACTGGATGAACAGGTTGAAAGAATGGCAAGGATGCAGGAGAGATTGAAGAGATACAATATTATCCACTGGGCAGAGGACTTTACAAAGAAACTTGAAGAGGCAAGGAACATAAACACAGAACTCCGCTCGCGGAGATTAACAAAGGATATTGAAAGCAAACTCATTGAGGATTTCTCTTCAGGGGAAAAGAGGCTCCTTCTCCTTGATTATGATGGAACACTTGTTCCTTTCAATGTGAGGCCTGAGAGGGCTGGACCTGACAGGGAACTCCTCTCAATCATTGAGACGCTTTCCTCAATCAAAGGGGTATGCCTTGTGATTTCAAGTGGAAGGGACAGACAGACCCTTGATAGATGGTTTGGCAGGTTCAACATCGGTATAATTGCCGAACACGGGGTATGGGTAAAAAAATCAAGGGATACCTGGAAGGAGTTTATACCCTTGAACCAGGATTGGAAAAAGGAGATAATGCCTGTGCTTGAGATATTCACAGATAGAACCCCTGGCTCATTCATTGAAGAGAAGGAATTCTCCCTTGTCTGGCACTACAGGGGTGCAGAACCTGGTCTTGCTGATGTGAGGGCGAATGAACTCAAGGATGAACTTATAACACTTATATCAAATCTTGAACTTGAGGTTCTGGAAGGGAATAAGGTTATAGAGATAAAGAGTGCAGGTATTGACAAGGGAAAGGCTTCCCTTCTATGGGTGGAGGAGGGATGGGATTTTCTACTTGCAGCAGGTGATGATAACACAGACGAGGATATATTTGCTGTTCTGCCAGAAACAGCATATACAATCAAGGTTGGGCATGGACTTTCAAAGGCAAGGTATAGGGTGAATTCCTATCTGGAGATAAGGGGAATTTTGAGAAAAATTATTGGCGCATGTGCCTCCGCGGATAAATTGATCAATTGATCCTCCGTCCCCTGACAAAAATCAGGGGGAGTCATACTAGCTTGACATGAAAAAAATTTTGATATATACTTCACTAATGGTTATAATAATAATGGTTATAAAAGAGATCAATTTAAAAGACAGGTGTATATATGAGTGATTTGAGAGAGTACAAGAAAAAGATTAAAGAATTGAAATCTCCAGATAAAAAACAAAAAAGTAATGACATTGGTATTGAAACTCGCCATCTAAAGGCACTTATTGAAATTGCCAGGGATATTGTAAAAAATCTTAATCTTCAGGAAGTTCTGAAATCTGTATTAGAAAATGCTATTGTTTTAACCCGTGCAGATAGAGGATTTATAATACTTTGTGACGAAAAGGGAAGGTGGAATTACAGGTTGGGAATAGATGCTGATTTTTCACCTTTGCCCATAGAGAGTTTTCAAATGAGTACAAGTGTAGTAAATAAAGTTGCAGAAAAAAAGAAAAGCATTTTTATTGAGGATGTAATAAAAGAAAAAGAGTTCAAGGAAAAGAAAAGCATCAAAGAATTAGGCTTGAAAATGATACTAGCTGCTCCATTGGAAAAAAATGAAAGTCTTATTGGGGTACTCTATGTTGATTCCATTACGCCTGCAAAGGCGTTTACCCAAAGAGAGAAGTATCTTTTTGAGATATATGCTCGTTTTGCAAGCATTGCTATTACAAATGCTCAACTGTATGAGTTAAGTATTACTGATTCCCTCACAGATTTGCCAAATCTTCAACATTTTTACAGAAAGCTAGATGAGGAGATTGCCTATGTCCGTCGGCATGGAGGAAATATTTCTCTTCTTATGATTGATATAGACAATTTTAAGTCCATCAACTATACTTATGGATATTTATTTGGAAATCGGGTTCTTAAGGCCATCGGAGAATTGTTGAAGGAAAATGTGGGGGAAACATACTTTGCATCTCGTTTCGGTGAGGACAAATTTGTAATTCTCTTACCCCGGACCGGTGCCAAAGAAGCAAGAAAACTTGCAACAAGGCTCATTGAAAAGGTGAAAAGTTCTCTAAAATATATTGGGAATGAAGAAGTAAATTTGAGTATCTCAATAGGAATTGTGTCTTTTCCCGGTGTAAAGATTTCTTCTAAAGAGGAATTGATTGTTGAGGTAGAAAATGCACTAAATTTATCCAAGCGTCAGGGTGGCGGTGTATTTACTACAATTGATTATCATGATACTAAAGTTCTCCCGGCGGAAGTAGTAGGTGTTTCCAGTTTCTACAAGGAGTTGTCCAGAATAATAAAGGATATTTCTCAATCAAAGATACCCTGTTTAATTTTGGGAGAGACGGGTGTGGGGAAGGAGTTGATTGCCAGATGCATTCATAAATTATCCAATAGGAGGAATGCTCCATTTATAGTGATGGACTGCGTTGCCGTTCCCGATACTCTCTTTGAGGACGAACTCTTTGGTCATAACAAGGGTGCCTATACGGGGGCAATCAGTTCAAAAAAAGGAAAGTTTGAACTTGCCAACGGAGGAACGCTCTTTCTGGACGAGATTGGTGACCTACCTCTTTTTCTTCAGTCGAAACTTCTAAGAGTGATTGAGACTAATACGGTCCAGCGCATTGGAGGAGAGAAATCCATTCCCATTGATGTAAGAATAATATCTGCTACAAATAAAAATTTAGAGGGGATGGTTAAGTCTGGCACTTTCAGGAAGGATCTTTTCTATAGACTTAATGCATTTACTATTAAAGTCCCTCCTTTAAGGGAGAGGAAAGAAGATATTCTTCCTATAGCAGAATATTATCTCAAACACTTTGCCAGAGCATATAAAAAATCTTTCCGAGGATTTTCCTCTGAAGCAAAGAAATCGCTACTTTCTCATCCCTGGTTTGGTAATGTAAGGGAACTGAAACATGTGATAGAGAAGGCAGTAATTATTTCCAGAGGTAACGAAATTACAAAGGAAGACCTTAACCTTCAACTGAACATAGATGGATATCAAAGATTGAAGGAGGCTGTTGAGGAGAAGGAGAGAACAGAAATAGAAAGGGTCTTCCGTATGTTCGAAGGAAATATTTCCAGAACAGCAAAGGCACTTGGCATTTCAAGGCAAACCCTGAGGAAGAAACTCCGCAGGTATGGAATTGACCTTCGCTAACAGGTATAAATTCATTAAATTACTGGGGAAAGGAACCTTCGGAGAAGTATACAGTGTCCTGGATAAAAGGGATGAGAAGATAATTGCACTCAAATTTACCGATCTCTTTCGGGAAAACCTCATAGAGGAATTTTCTTTATTAACCAGACTCCGACATCCTTATCTTGTGAGGGTCTATGAGTGTGGAGTATGGGAAGATAGATTTTATTTTACTATGGAGTATATCGAGGGAGTTGATATTCTTACTTATTCAATGGGTAAAAAGACAGAGGATATACTTCCCCTTATAAAGCAATTACTGGCAGGTCTGGATTATCTCCACTCGCGCGGGCTTGTCCATGGAGATATTAAACCTTCTAATATTCTCGTTGAAAAAAATATGCTCAAAATCCTTGATTTTTCATTAACATCGGAATCTTTTTCAAGGGGTGAAATCAAAGGAACGATTGGTTATATCCCTCCTGAGGTAATAGAGGAAAAAGTTTTTACCCCCCAATCAGACCTTTATAGTGTTGGCGTTCTTCTCTATGAGATCTTCACGGGAAGGCTTCCATTCACGGCAAATACCCTTAATGAATTATATAAGAAACAGATTGAAAAATGCTTCACACCCATACGGAATATAAATACGGATGTTTCCAAAAAGATACAGGATACGATTTCAAAGCTCCTTGAACCCATCCCTCAGGACCGTTTTCCCAATGCAAAACAAGTGATAAAATTTCTCTTCCCCAATTACAGGATGGAAAGAAGCATTTCTCTTCCATTTGTTGGTAGAAAAGCGATGTTAAGAAAGATGGAGCGTTTTGTTGAAAAAAGGATGGAAAAGGGTTTTAATGCGCCGTCAACAATTTTAGTTTATGGCGAGAAGGGAATTGGTAAAACCGCACTGATTAAGGAGTTTGCAAAGAGACTTTCTTTAAAGGGGATAAAGGTATTGATGGAAGTAGAGACTACCACTTCTCCGCCTCTATATTTCCTTGTAAAAGAATTCTGTATGATGGGTTCACCGGATTTATTAGACAGATACAGTGACAAGATAACCAAATTTTATCCTGATCTAAGCCTTTTCTTTAAGAATAAAAATTTTTCAACGGTGACACCACCAGATTTTAAAAATATTATCTATTTCATAAATGAGATAATATCAGAGAGAAAAGAGTTTTTTATTATACTCATTGACGATCTTCATAACTCGCTTCCCGAAGGTATAGAGATTTTTAATTTTCTTTCAGAAAATCTGAATGAAAGGGCTATTATCTTTGCAACGGTTAACCCTGATTTATTGAAAAAATCGATAAAAATACATGGAAAAAAAACAATTCTTTCTGGGTTAACACGGGAAGAGGTTAAGAAGGTAATTCTCCTAAACTTTGGAAATATGGCGTTAATAGACGAAATGGTTGAGAAAACCTTTAAATTCACGTCAGGTAATCCGCTGCTGATACAGGAAATCCTGAATACCTATATAAGAAATGGAATAATAAAAGAAATGGATGGAGTCTATCAAATAGATATTCAAAAATTCAAAGATTATAATGTTAGTTTTCCCAAGGACCTGGGCGCAATTTTTAAACAAAGATTGGAAGAACTTGATAAACATACACTTGATTTCCTCTCCTTTCTTTCTGTAATTGGAGATGATTTTCCTTCAACCCTCGTTCTTGCGCTCAATAAAAAGAAGGAATTACTTAAAAAGGCGATGGAATACAGTATCCTCACAGAGAAGTCGGGTAAAATACAATTTTCCCATCCTGTTTTGAGGAATCTCCTTTATCAATCTTTAGATTCAGAAAAGAGAAAGAGTTTACACAAGAAGATTGGAAAAGTACTTGAGGAATCTTATCCATCGATGGTTGAACAAATTTTATTTCATTACCTTGAGGCAGATGATGAAGAAGGAATAAGGAGAATTTCGCCTATGATTCTGAAGATTGAGAATCCCAGAATATTGAATTTACTGCTAAAATCCCTTCCATATGTAAAGGATAGGGGTGTAAAAAAGAATATAATTATAAGGATTGCCCAAATTTTTCATCTTATAGGCAATTTTACTGAATCATCTAAATTTTATAAAAGGGCTTTAAATCTTGAAAAAAATAAAAAGGAAAAGGCAAAGATATTATACCAGTTAGGTTTTCTTTCAGTTACCACAAGGGAATTAAAAAATGCGTTGATAAACTATAAAAAAGCACTTGAATTGCTCCCTGATAAAAAAGATACACTATATGGGAAGATTATTGCAGGGCTTGGAGTAATTTATAGTATGATGGCAAAGAGCGAGGATGCCTTACGCCTTCTTAATGAGGCATTAAGGATTTCTCAGCTCAAAAATGATATAAAAACAGAAGCTAAAATCCTTTTAAATATTGCAATTACCAATTTTTCTCTGGGAAATGTACAGAGGGCAATTGAGACAACCAAAGCGGCTGCTAAAATGGCCAAAAGCATCAAGGATAATATTCTTCTTTCCAGTGTCTATATTAACCTTGGGGCCTTTTATTATTATAAAACTGATTACACCCGGGCAATGAAATGGCTCAAAAAATCCCTTATATTAAAAGAGAAAGTGGGTGATCTGGCCAATATCCAAAAAATCTTACTTAATATGGGTTTAATACTTGCAGAGAGAGGAGAATACGCCGAGGCAAGGTCACTTTTTAAAAGGGGCAAACTTCTTTCTCCCAAAAACGTATCCTTAAAATCCCGTTTTCTACATAATACGGGTTATCTCTCCTACCTTATAGGCTCATACTCCCAGGCAGAAAAAGAAATCCAGAAATCCTTAGAGATCGACCAGAAGACAGCGAATAAATTGTTTCTTCCTCAAACTTATAGGAATCTCTCTTTGATTTTTCTTGACAGAGGGAATTACCAAAAGGCAATTGCAAATGTAAATGAAGGCCTAAGAGTTGCCAGGGATTTGAAAAATAATGCCTGGGAGAGTGAACTCCTATCAGTTTTCATGAATATCTACTATTCTATTGGTGCATTTAAAAAAGCTTACGAAATAGCAGAAACCCTCTTGAAAAGGGAGGTGGATGGAGCCACCAAATCCAATGCTTTGAGAGTATGCGGTGATTTGGAACGCTCTTTATCCACTATGGAAAACACAGTAGCAGAAGATATAGATGGAAAAAGAGCCAGGGCACTCTTCTATTTTTCTATTTCCAATGAGTATCTGAATGCAGGTGAAATAGAAAAGGCGGAGAAGTACTGGCAGGTTGGCAATAAAATCGCAAATTCAATAGGGCAGAGATTACCGTCTGCCATTTCTCTCTATCTTCAGGGAAGGATTTTATATGAGAGAAGGGGGCTTTTGGGACCCGAACATGCAATACACTACTTTGAAAAGGCAAAAAAGCACTTTGATAAAATGAAAATAGGGGAATACCAATGGAGAACAGATTACTGGCTTGGGAAATGCAAGCTTCTCTTGGGAGAGAAGAACGAAGCAATTACCTTATTTGAGGGGGCGATAAAGAGGATTGAAAAGATAGAATCCTCTATTGTAAGCAGTGAATTAAAAAAAGATTTCTATTCTCACCCTGAGAGAAAGGAATTCCTGAAATTCATTGAAGAATTATAACCCAGTAAAGAATTCAATAAATTGGTAAATACCTTACCACATATGGTAAACATTTTACCTTGTTACCTTATCCAGCCATTTACTTGAAATTCATGGAATTTCAGTGTGAATGGTAAATATATTATCACCTGCTGCCAAGATCGTTAACAGAAATTAAAAATGAATATCTGTAATTCCTTGAAATTTAAGGTGTTTTCAAAGCCCTATTCTGGCACAAAATTTGTAAAAAATAAAAAAAAAGGAGTCAACTATGCTAAAATGTGTGTTCAACTTTAAAAAGGAGGTGGATCAAAGGCGGAGAAGATTTATGCTCCATGCCCCTATGGAGCAAAACTCAGGAAAGGGGTGCTCCTCAACCACTCAGGGGAGGATAAAAATGTTGAGTGGAAAAATAGAAAAATATAAACAAGGAGGTTCAGATGTCAACTCGTCAAAAAAGTGTATATACAAAGATTTTAATGCTTTTAGTACTTTTAGTTTTTGTTGGTTGTTCGATGGAGACACTGCCTACAGAACCTGATAAAGTTAACTCAACGGATATAATACAGCCTATGACACTACAAATTGAAAAGCCAAAATATAATGGGGCAGTCCATAACAATATGGCAGAATTTGCTGTGGACCTTGTTGTTAATTACTGGACCAAAGAGCCTTATAAAACTTTCATTAAAACCTACAAAAGATATGGTAATGAAACGGTATTTGAAACCATGAAAAGATTGGCCAAGGAGTATTCCACAGATCCTGATCATGTAATTTGGGATTATCCCGATGCAACACGTGCAGATGGACATGATTTTGGTTGTAGTAATTTTTTTGTTGTTAGCGCTCCAGGCCATTGCTATCCAGCTGACGGCCATAAATTTGACGATTGTGTACCGTTTTGGGTTGGTGGAGATAAGTTCGAGGCAAGAGGTGGACATTATGCGGATAAGAACTTAGGTTACTATTACGAATATTTATTGTGTTATTATCTATCTATGGCTAAATATAAATATGATATAAACGATAAATATGATGCAGCGCGTTGGTTTACATGTGCTGCAAAGGCTTTTGGACAGGCTTCCCATTATATGGCAGATGTTTCAGTTCCCTATCATACTACCTACCATATATGGCACCAGCTCTCCTGGAGTTGGACAAGGTTTATTGTTAATGAGCACGGTGAATATGAATCCAGGTGCGATGACTTAATCGATTCAAATCAATGGTGGGGTGCATACTGGTATGGCTCAAATAATACATCTGAGTACTATGCAAAAGCCCTGGTCAGATGGGAAGCAGCAAGGGCTTTCCAGGCAGGAGAAGATAATGACTGGTATGCTGATCATTTCAGCGATAGCGAAATAAAAGACAGGATGAAAGATGGTGCTTACTGTGTCAACGGCATTTTGCTTATGGCCTTTACTGAAGAGGGCCTTTCGGTTTTTTAGTATATTAAAATAAACTTAACCCGTACTAAATAAAAGGGAGGGGCACCCCTCCCTTTTATTTAAGCGCATCCAAAAGATAAAATTCTTGCCCAATCCGGGATAGTCTCCTTATAATCAAAATAGCTTAAATATTGTCAGCCAAGGATATTTAGAAACTACCATCCTGATTTTACCCTCAATCCTGCATTAAGGGGTAGTAAAATTTCGGAAAAGATGGTATAAAGGGAGTTTTTGAATTTCCATGTTTTCCTGATTTGTTCAGGATAGAACTTGAAAAGGCTCCTTTCTCTTGCTATAATAAGCAAAAAGAAAGGAGCCAAAATGCTAAGTAATAATAAGATAAACAAGAAAGTTCCATTTGTCAAGATAAAGGAAGAGAAAGGATTAATAACTTCTCATAGTGGATTATATTTGGTTGGGAAATTTTGTGAAGAGGTAGGGCTTTTTGAGGCTTTTGATGAATATATAAAGGTGAAGGAGAGGGATTCAGGGTATTCTTCATCTGAGGCATTGATGAGTCTGATTTATGTATTTCTTTCAGGGGGAGATGCATTGGATGATATAGAGGTAATAAGGAAGAGTGATGCATTAAAGGTTTTATTGGGTTATGAAAGTTTTCCCCATCCTACAACTCTGGGGAGACATCTGAGGAGATATACACTTGGGCATATAAGGCAAGTGGAGAAGGCTATAAAGGAAGTCAGGGATAAGGTATTCAGAGATAATTTTTTCAAGAAGATAACCCTTGATTTTGATTCATCCATATGGAAGGAGTATGGTAACAAGGATGGGGTGCGGTATTCCTAATAAAGGGATAAAGGGGTATAATCCTCTTTTCTGTTTTATTGGTGAGACAGGGGAGTGTTTACATATGAGGTTGAGGGGTGGTAATGTATATTCTTCTGATGGGGCAGTAATTTTTTTAAGGGAAGTTTTGGGAAAGGTAAATGCTTATATTATTCGTATTCGTGGGGACAGTGCCTTTTACAGGAAAGATTTTGTTGATGAATGTGAGAGGAAGAGGATATTTTTTACCATAACGGCTGACCTTACAGTTTCACTTCTGGAGAAGATAAGATCAAAATACCATCTGATGAATGGAGGAAGGTGGGGGATTATGAGATTGCGGAGTTTTATTACAAGCCTACGGGCTGGGATAGGGAATACAGGTATATAGTGAAGAGGGAGCGAAGGGGGAGAGGGGAGCAGGGAGACCTTTTTGAGGGGAAATACAAGCATTATGCAGTGGTGACAAATATGTTTAAGGGCAGTGGTTCTCTTATCCTTTCCTC
>Ga0190304_1000456_pt1 | contig 19233 bp, 16 predicted proteins | sample 48700712_MG_FD_161670 | JGI IMG/M metagenome (GOLD analysis project Ga0190304, IMG submission 161670) | Hydrothermal vent sediment bacterial communities from Southern Trench, Guaymas Basin, Mexico - 4870-07-1--2_MG | ecosystem: Environmental > Aquatic > Marine > Hydrothermal vents > Sediment ...
CAGTGTCCCGAGAACATTTACCTCATAAGCCAGATCTGGGTTTTTTTCACAATCCTGAACTCCTGAGATCGCTGCTAAATGCACTATACAGTCAAAAGGCATGAGTTCTTCCATAGCTTTTCTATCTCTGATATCAATATTCAGAATTTTATTCCTATTGATACTCTCAATCTGGGAAGAGTAGAAGTTATCTATGGGTATGATCTCATGATCTTTCATGAGCTCATAACATACTCTCGATCCTATGTATCCTCCTGCTCCGGTAATCAATATTTTCATGGAGAATAATAAAAGAACTGAAATATAAAACTTTCGTATCAATGTTTTCTATCTCTGTATACTTTTTTTCCATAGAGAATCGCTGTGTTTATGATACAGGCAAGTATGATATAGATGTAAAAGTTTGTATAATGCAGTTTAAACTGTACCTCCCCTGTTTTTCCCCCTTCATACTCGACCCATATATATATTGTATACGTTCCAGGCAAAGTGTAAACTGGAAGTTCAGATCTATGAACACCCTCACAGACTTCATAGGGACTGATATCTCTATCCCATTCCAAACTAGTTTTATTGACAACAATTCCTCCCAGAGTATCGTACTCTACCCTGCTTCTGATATACTCTGCATGTACTGTTCCTGAAGAAGTATTCTCCACTTTCATCTTCATGACCAGTTTCTGCCCCGATCTGAGTTTAGTCTCATTATTCTCCAGTGTTATTTTCAGAGGTGTATTCTTTTTTTGAATCTCTTCTCCAGCAATTATGGATAATAGTAATGCTGATACTGCAAAGATAGCGAGATACTTTAAATTCATAAAATCAGTTACATGAAAACATATATAAAATTTTCCATAATATGAGAGTTAATGAATCCAAGAGCAGAAAGAATTGGATCGGTAGTGGTATTGGTTTTAAGTTTAATACTTATCTTAAAAATATCAGTTTCCATATTCATTTTTCCATTCATTTTATCTATATTGGGATTGAAAATAAAAAAAATAAACTATATATCAATTAACTTTCTGTTATTCAGTTTTTTTTCCTATTCATATGGTTACTATTTTATTCCTGCTATTATACTTTTTTCCATACTGTTATATACTGCAGAGTTTGATAAAAATGAAATTTTGAAATCTTTTATTTTCTGTTTTATATTTTTGTTCTTATTTTTAGAACTAGAATACAGTAAAATCTTGAATTTCTTTATATCTGCTTTTATGGCAACATCTATATATTTCCTGGAGAAAGAAATCAATATCTTAAAGAAAGAGGCACTTCTATTTTATTTTCTTTCATTCTTTCTTCTAATATTTTCTCCTGTGGATTACAATCTGAACCTCATAAGTTTTTTTTCTATTTGGATATTTATTTTAGGATTTTACAGATACAATATAAAAGAGACATTTTATATAACAACCTTTTTCCTTATGATATGCTTTTTTTTAAGCTTTCAGGATAAATTTTTGCACAGTTTCATATTCCTGATCCCCTATCTGCTGTTATTTAGAGTAAATGTAATTTTTAACTCTGAGAAACTTTTAAAAAGTTTTTTGACCGTGATAACTTTCTGGGTAATCTATTACAGTTATGGTATGACCTATCTTTCCATGCTTTACGGCTTTTTAATGGGATGTGGAGTTTATATTGTTCCTTTCTATGCAAGTATACCCACAATCTTCATTTTAGCATTTAACCCCATAGAATACAGGTTTGCAGGAGAAGTAGTTGTACTTTCTTTACTTCTCTGTGGTCTTTATCCTGTTTTAAAAGAAAGGTTACATTTAGACAAGACATTAGTTTACTATCTGGTATCTTTTTTTCTTTTAATTGGAGCTTTTTTATCCTTGGAAAAATCTCCATTCTATCCCATAATATTTCTTTTACCATATATTCTGATAATAAAAGAAGATTTCATTTTTGACCCGGAAAAACTACTTAAAACAGCTTTTTCAGTGCTGTGATTCTGGATCATTCTTATACGGTTCAATGACCTTGGATACTTAGGATTATTTTTCTCCTTCAGTGCAGGAATGCTGATATATCTTTTAAATGACATAATTGAAGAAGATTAAACAAACTCATCCATCATCTCTTTCAGTTGCCTTCTCGATTTTGCACCAACTCCTCTCTTCACCTCCTTACCATTAACAAAGATGACAAATGAAGGGACACCTTTAATATTGTATTTTTCAGATATAATAAAATTCCTGTCCACATTCACGGAACATATTTTGAATTTTCCATTGTATTCTTCAGCAAGTTCTTTAACAACTTCCTGTGTTCTTTTACAGGCAGTACACCATGATGCCCAGAAAAAAACAAAAACAGGGATATCGGAGTCAATGACCTCCCTGTTAAAACTCTTTTCATTGACCTCCATAGACATCACGTATCTAAACGGCCTTTGTACCCCTCATCTTTTTTTGTTCCCGGAGTGTAAATCTCCAGCACCTCAGATTTCTTTTTTTCTCCAGTCCACCTTGTTACAGGCATTATCACATGAATCTTCTCCATAATTCTCTTTTTTATCTCCTCTTTTGTCAGAAGATCAAACATCCTCTCAACTTCTTTTTCAAGAGGCACCTTGGGCCTGAATCCAAACTCATTGGGTAGCTTCTTTGAGACAACTTCAAGGGGATGTCTCTCTGCCTCAACTCTCGGATTTTCCAGTCTCTGGATCTTGACATCAATACCAAATTTTTCCTTACCTACCTTGGCCACAGTTTCTGCGATATCCTTTATCTTATGAACCCCAGATACCTGATTTACAACATCATACTGTCCTGGCTCCGGTGGAGAGACTATGAGCCTTACCATGCACTCCATGGCATCTTCAAGTGCTATCATTCCTCTTATCTGCTCCCCCTCACCGTATACTGTAAGGGGTATCCCGGCAACAGCCTGTGTAACAAATCTGTTGATCACCGTACCGAACCATTCATCATAATCGAACCTCGTTCTCAGTCTTTCATCCGCAGCCACCTCATCAGTATGCACTCCATAGATCACTCCCTGCATTATATCGTATGATCTCAGCCACCAGTATTTACATGATTCATAAATATTATACGTATCCTGGACCTTACTCACATGGTAAAAACTCTGAGGGTCTCTTGGAGTGAGCTCTCCTCCCATACTCCATTCTCTATTATCCCACTGAAGAACTGCATCGGCGGGAAACATTCCCTCAAATAAAGGTCTTCCTGTGAGAGGACTTCCATACTCTCCCATTGTCCCGAGCTTGAGAAGAGAACTGCTTGGCACAACATCCTTCATGACCCATAACAATCCAAGTGTGCCGAGCACATTATTGTTCTGGACATAAATAGCATGTTCTGCATCCACCATACTGTAGGGAGCAGCAGGGATCTCAGCATAATGAACAATAGCCTCAGGCTTTACCTCCTCCATAAACTCCCTGAGCTTCTCTCTATCCCTGATATCCATCCTTCTGAAGTTTATCTCAATCCCAAGTACCTCTTTTGCTGCACGTAGTCTCTCTGTCATTCTTTTAATAGGAACAACAGTATGTGATCCCTTCTCCATGACACAGTTTCTTCGGGTGTAATTATCGATACCACTTACTTTAAAACCAAGTTTTCCCAGTTTGAGAGCGAGAGTCCATCCAAGATACCCATCTATCCCGAGGATCATCACCCTCATATCTCTGAGCATATATCCATATTTCATAGGTATCCATTCTGGACATTCCTCGAATGTGATAGATGGCTCAAAATGCCCCAACTCAGGTCTCCTTGCACACTCTATTACAATATGTTTTTCATTTCCCTTGGGAACTATCCTTCTTGACTGCCCGCAGCCTCTAAAATCAACATTTCCTTTAAAAATTGCTGCAGGACAGTTCCAGCATGTTTTATTTTTATTGTGCAGATCCATATTATCACTCCTCAGTATCCTATTATCTTTCTTATATCTTCCACAGAGACATTTTCTGGTATATCTCCATTCCTCACATAAAGAAATGCATCTTCGTAGGTATGTTTTCCCTCGAATATGTCCCTTGTAAAGATATCTTTTTTTCCTATTCCTCCTCTGAGATTATATCCCTTATTTGGCATTAAAACAAGATCTGGAGCATTGTTCAGAAATTTTCCATGATATATCTCTTTTTTTCTGTATATTTTCCTGAAAACATTTTCTCCGTCTTTTTTAAGATCTTTGAAACAACTGATCAGATCATCAATGACATCCTCTTCTCTCTCTTCTGTAACAGTTCCATTTGGATATTTTCCAGTTCTGTTAAGATATACCCTGCCGGGATCCAGTACAAAGGCTTTTGTTCCCTTTTTTATATTTCTGTATCTCTTTTCTGGATTATTATCAGCGTTTAAAAATCCCGTCTCAGATAGATATGTATTCAGATTGACATTGTATCTTATACCCTCCATTCCATGATCTGAAAGCAGGATGATCTGATCATCTTCAGATGTTTTTTTGACGATCTCTCCAATGATCTCATCAATTTTTCTGAAATAATCAATAAACTTCTCATGGTACTCACTGGACTCATCTTCATAGGCGTTCCATAAAAAATGTTCAAGCCTGTCACTTCCTGTGATCACAAAAAAGAATAGATCCCATTTGTAATCCCAGAGGTATCTATAGGTCTTCCTTCTTATCTCCAGTACTTCAAATAATTCATCCAAGAAAAGCTTATATGATCTGTGTGCCTTTTCAGAATCGACATCTATCCTGTAATTCAGTTTCTGTAACTCCACAAGAAGTGATTCAGGATATACGGCTCTGTTGAGATCAGGAGAAACAAATCCTGATATCAGAACTCCATTTATCTCTCCCGCTGGGTATGTTGAGGGAAGATTTATAACGACATATTTTTTTTCAGGATTTTCCTGCCAGAAAGTCCCGGATTTTAAAGCTCTGAAATCTGGAAACATGATGGAATATGTTCCAGGGATTAGCTCTGTAAATCCATAAACTCCATGTTCTCCGGGATTTTTTCCTGTGATCACGCTTGACCATGAGACATTTGATATCTCAGGAATAGAAGAACGCATCGGGACAAAACTACCCTGATCCACAAGAGAGGCAAAATTATCCATAGTACCATCATCTGAAAGATTTTTCATGAGGGAAAATGGCACTCCGTCAATTCCTATAATCACTGTTCTTTTCCTTTTCATCATTTCACTCCTTATATTAAGGAGAAGATATTTTCATTTAAAAAGTTTTCCATTTTTATAGTAACTATAAAAAATTTTAGTTACTACAATTTGGGTTAATCACGTAAAAATCTCCTGAGTATTTTCTCCAGGAAGATTAAATTTAATCCGGATCTTCTCCCAAACATTATCAGGATATCAAGATCCTCTCTCATAAGTGAGTTTGTCAGCAGGATAAAGGCTGTATAAGAAATAGCATAAAAAATGAGTTTAAAAAATAAAGTATATACGCTTATTGAAATAAAATGATCCAGAGAAAAAAACACAAAGAGCGAAAAAAAAGCGCTTACAGCGTATTTCAGATAATTTCTCAGAAAAAAGTGTACAGAAAGTATTTTCCTGATCTTTAAAAAGAATATAACATTCCATAAGATCATGGAAAAGGATGTTGCAAATGCAGCGCCCTCTATCCCATATAATGGTATGAGGATTATATTCATTGCGATATTCAGAAACGCTATAGAAAACTGAACTCTGAAAATAAAATTCTGTTTTTCAAAGACCTGAAGCAGTATACCTACAGCTCCAAAAAAAGCGTTTGTAAAGGTACCGAAGGACAGGATAATCAATACCTTATAGGCAACAACATATTTAGCCCCGAAAAGAGTGGAAATGAACTCTTTCGGGAAAAATATAAGAAGGAGAAAAAGAGGAAATGTGAGGAGGAATATCCATCTTGTTACAGTCCCATAGATCTCTCTCAGATTTTTAAAGTCCCTCTTGGTATACAACTCTGAAGCCACGGGATAAAATAAAGAGTTGAAGGACTGAATAACGAGAAGCAAAATAAAAGCTAAGGGATAAGCTGCATTATACAATCCCACATAGTATTCTTCCTTGAAATATCCTATGAAAAAAGTATCGCTCCAGCGGAGTACAGTACCCAGAAATCCAACAAGCAGTAAAGGAATGGAAAAAGAGAGTATTCTTTTATGGTCGATCTTGGATAACTCATTTTTAAATATTGAAAATATCCTTGTTTCAAGAACAAAAAAAGATATAAAAACAGAAACGATGTATGAGAATAAAATAATATAACATACCTCTTTTAACTTTCCTCCGAGAAAAATCACCAGTAATGTCAGGACAAAGATTAAAACACCTCTCCCCAGAACATCCACAAGAACTCTTTCTTTTGCTCTTTTAAAAGATAAGAAGATATCCAGTAAAAGATATAAAACTGTATAGAATGGAATCACGAAAGAAAAAATTTTCAGAACTGAACTTAAACTATCATTAGAAAAAAATATGGAGATCTTTCCAGAAAAAAGATAGATTGAAAAAGCAACAACCAGACTGATCAAAAATGATAATCCCAACCCAAAAATAATCAGAGATTTTATCTTTCCCGGGAGTTTCATAGTTCTATACTCAGGTATATACTTTTTGAATGCCTGAGAGAAACCAAGGCGTGAAACGGTGACAGAGACACCAAGAATAACAAGACCGAGAGATAATACACCATAATCCTGTGGAGACAGATATCTTGCCACTATAACTTTATATAAAAAATCAAATCCTCCAAGAAGCACGTACCCAACGAAGATTATTCCCCCTCCTTTGGCTATCTGTCTGAGGGCGATCTGTTTTTCTTCCATAAGAGTAAAGAGACGGAACGATTTATAAACCTAACAGTAAACTTTTTAAATAATATGTTCTAATTACATTTAATTAAAATACATTAGGTGATACAATGCCAGAGGAAAAAAAGTATACAACTGTATCAATCCCTGTGCAGTTAGCAAAGAAGATAGAGGAAAGAATAAAAGATACTGGATTTAACTCTGTTTCCAGCTATGTCACATACGTTCTGAGAGAAGTCCTATCAAGTCTCGAAGAAGAGAAAAAAGAAGAAGTTTTTACAAAAGAAGAGGAAGAAAAGGTGAAAGAGAGACTCAGGGCTTTAGGATATCTGGATTAAGGGTGTTTCAATGAACGAACCGCATGGAGGAAAATTAATCTACAGTGTACTTTCAGAAAGAGAAAGATCAAAGATTATGGAACAGGAAGATGAGTTCCAGAAAATAGTGATAAATGATGAACTGGTAAAAGATGTGAAAAATATAGGTTTTGGCATTTACTCTCCTCTGAAAGGATTTTTGAATGAGGAGGAGTTTGAAAGTGTTATAGACTGTATGAGACTTCCGAATGGTGTTGCATGGTCGATACCCATTGTTCTGGATACAGACGAAGATGTTGAGGATGAGATCCTTCTGATCAGCAAAGAGGGAAAGGTAATAGCTCTGATGAATGTAACAGATATTTATGGATATAATAAAGAGTACTTTGTGGAGAATGTTTTCAGGACAAAAGATAAGAATCATCCCGGCGTTTCCGATATATACAACATGAAAAAAAAGCTTATAGGTGGAGAGATAAAACTCATAGACACAGAAAAAGAGCCTTTTTATAACTATAATCTGGATCCAAAGGAAACAAGAATACTTTTCAGAGAACTTGGCTGGGAGACAATAGTTGCATTTCAGACGAGAAATCCTCCCCACCGTGGACATGAGTATCTTCAGAAATGTGCGTTGGAAATTGTAGACGGACTCTTTATAAATCCTGTTGTAGGAAAAAAGAAACCTGGAGATTTTAAGGATGAAGTGATTCTTAAATCTTACGAGATTCTTATAGAAAATTATTTTCCAAAAAACAGAGTGATAATGAGTATTCTACCAACAAAAATGAGATATGCAGGGCCAAGAGAAGCAATATTTCATGCAATTGTCAGAAAAAACTTTGGATGCACACATTTCATAGTGGGAAGAGACCATGCTGGTGTGGGAAACTACTATGGAACGTACGATGCTCAGAAAATTTTTGATGTATTCGATTATGAAGAGCTCAAAATAACGCCTCTGAAGTTTGAACATACCGGATACTGTAAAATATGTGGTGGCTATGTTTCTCTGAAGACATGCCCTCATGAAAAAATACCTCCGAGCGGAACAAAGATAAGAGAGATGATAAAGGCAAAGAAGCTACCTCCTCAGGAACTGATGAGGAAAGAAGTAGCTCAGTATATAATAGGTGTCAAGGACCCATTCGTGATTTAGATGATAATTCATCACTGGGATACAGATGGTATATGCTCTGCAGCACTCCTGAAAACTGTGAAAAGAGATGAACTATTTGTACCTGAAAATTTCTTTTTGACTGAAGAAGAAAAAAATTATATTGAAAAAAGAAATCCAGAGTGGATATATCTTGTTGATATAGCTCTTCCTGAGAAGGATATAAACTTTCTGGAAAGCATCTCTGATCTCTGCATATTTGATCATCACAGGAGGAAAGAAAAGAAAAAGAGTTTCTATATAGATGAAAATTCTCCATCGACTACTTTTATAATAAAGAATCATTACAGATTAAAGGAGGATTTACTCACAGTTCTTGGCGCTGTTGGTGATAAAGAGGAAAAGATACTGGAGACAGAATACAGAAATGATGTAGAAAAAGTTATGAAGAGATATGATATTGAGTTTGAGCAGTTACTGAAAATCACAAAACTTCTGGATTCAAATTATATTATAAATGACTTTAAGGCTGTAAAAGAGAGTGTAGATTTTGTCTTCAGGAATAAAAATAATCCGGAAGCTATTCTATATAATAAAAAATTGAATGAGAACTTGAAAAAAATAGAGGAAGAAATCAAAAGTAATTTAAATTATAATATTGAAAAAAATTTCGTTTTATGTGAGATAAATACAGAATATAGAATAATATCAAGAATTGCAAGAATACTCTTTAAAGAATACTCTGACAAGAATATTTTAGTTATAAATAGGAAAACAAGAAATATATACGTAAGATCAAAAAAAGATCTTTCTTTTTTAATAGAGGATGCAAAAAAGAATTATTATGCGGGAGGTAAAAAGGATGTGTGTGGTATTATTCTGCCTGAGAGAGAGATGGATTCATATATAGAAAAAATAAAATATATGATGGAGGTGATCTGATGGTAAATTATATTGTTTCAGGAATAGAGAGATCCGGTACATCAATGATGATGCAGATTCTTTATAAAGGAGGCGCACCCGTAGCTTTTGACAACTCAAGAGCTCCAGACTACCATAATCCAAAGGGTTATTTTGAGCTGGAAGGCGGAAAAATAATAAAAAAGCTCATGGAAGGAAATTTTCCATTCGATAAATATGAGAATAAAATAATAAAAATCACTGCATATGGTCTTAAATTTCTGCCTCCGGGAAAATATAAGATCATCTATATGAAACGAGATCTTGACGAGATAATGGACTCCATGGAGAAGATGTCAGGACCCATAGACAGAGAGAAGGAAAAGCCTTTGTTTGAGAAATTAAATGCATTTTCGCTGAATCTTATGGAAAAAAGAGATGACATAGAGTATATCGTTGTGAATTATAGAGATGTGATTGATGACCCTGTGAGGGAAATAGAGAGGGTAAACAGTTTCTTGGGTGGAATACTCGATGTAAAGAGTGCAGCTGAGGCTGTGGACCCCAAACTCTACAGAAACAAAAGGAGGTGAGGCAATGGAGGGATTTGTACTGTGGTTCACGGGATTATCAGGATCTGGAAAATCCACGATAGCAGATAGAGTTGCAGAGAAACTGAGAGAGAGAGGATTAAAGATAGAGAGACTGGATGGTGATACTGTGAGAAAAAGTCTCACAAGAGACCTTGGATTTTCTGAAAGAGACAGAAATGAGAATATCAGAAGAGTTGCATTTGTTGCAAAACTTCTATCGAGAAACGGTGTGGGTGTTATAGCTTCATTCATCTCTCCATATAGAAAAATAAGGAATCATGTAAGAGAAGAGGTAACAAACTTTGTAGAAGTTTATGCAAAATGTCCCCTTGAAATATGTATTGAAAGAGACCCGAAGGGACTTTATAAAAAAGCGTTAAACGGAGAAATAGAGAACTTCACAGGTGTTTCTCATCCCTATGAAGAACCTGAAAACCCAGAGATACTCCTGGAAACAGATAAGGAAACAGTAGATGAATGTGTTGATAAAGTTATCAATAAACTGGAAGAGTTTGGATTGATATGAAGGTAAATGCTCACAACAGAACTCTCCACAATAACCATATCCCAGATACTATACCAAGAATGCCGACACTTTTCCTCAGTCCCCTATGACTGACTCTACTACAGATATACGGGCCAATAATCCCTCCAATAAATGCACCGATGCAGAGTGAAAGTGCAAAAGTCCAATCTACACCGACAAAAAATAGGTACACGATGAACGATGCAGAACAGATGCAGACCTCGGCAAATGTTGTGGTAGCAATGGAGACCTTTGCTTCTAATCCCCCAATAATACCTCCTGTACTCGTCACGGGGCCAAAACCACCACCAGTTAACGCCTTATTAAAAGCGGCCAATGCGCCTATCGCATAATGTTTCCACCATGTAAATTTATACTTGATAGGCGATAAACACAGTGTACTCATAACAATGACCAAGATACCGATATATGTTTTTACCCACAACTCTGGTAGATTCACAGCAGCAAACACACCCACAGTTACAACCATCAAGCCTGGAATTATCCTAGCAAGCACTATCTTTGTGTCTCTAGTTAAGCCTCTAAAATTAGCGTTTTCAAATCTATGATGCGATACTGTACCGCTGATGCCTCCAATAGCCTGAGATATTAAAATAGCAGGTACCACTACCTGTGGCTCAAATCCCTGTCCTATGAGTATAGGACTCAACAGAGTTCCATACATCATTCCAAGTGATGAGTCAACAGTTTCCATGATTAGTGCCATAACGATTAGGACTGCAATTAACTCCAACAGTTCTTACACCTCCTGCTTCTTTAGCAAAACTTTCCCATCTTTCATGGCTATCCAGAAAATTATATCGCCGTCTTTCAACTCCCACATCTCAGCTATCTCCTTAGGGATTGTAGTTCTTCTTCTGTATCCCCTTATGGTCACCTTTGTTTCTTTGAGATACTTCACATCATCAATATTTATCTCCATGTCTCCCCGTTCTCTCTTTTTCTATATAAATCTTTTGGTATAGCACCAATATGTTTGGAACAGATCACCCTCCAGACCCTTATTCCATTTTTGTTGTAAATTAGTTTAAAATCAGGATCTTTCTCTATTTTTGCAAATATCTCCTCAAATTTTTCATGTTTTTCTTTTATAATGTAATCAGCGTTGGAATTATCATATACATAGTCAAACTCCTTCAAAATTGAATAATCATCTGTCATGTATCCATTATTCAAAATTAAGAAGCTGCGATCATCATAACCCAGCACAGTGCATTCACCATACCAGATCAAAATGGGAGACTGCACTCCAAAGATCATTGAATTTTTTTCTATGAGATCCAGGACTTCGAACTCATCGTTTTTATAACTCTTATCTTTCAGGGCAATACCGATGGATAGTAGTATGATCAGGATCACTCCTCCTACCCTGAAATTTATTCTTTTAAATACAGGATCTATTACTTCTTGAAGGAGATTATAAATCTCCTCTCCAGCATACAGTGCCAGTATACCATAGAATGGGAATAGATACCTTACATTTGGATAAAAAACTATAAGGAGGAGTATCAAGAAAATTAAAAATGTGACAAAAACCATTTTTTTCTCAAATTTTTTAAAATTTCTAAAAATGTTTATAAATGCAAAAAAGAAAAGGGGTAAAGACTTTATAAGATTCATGACAGCTCTGTTGACTGCTGTGGGTATTTCACTCCATACTTTTCTTTCTATGGGTTTAAAGTAAAATTTTCCACCGATATACTTATTCAGTAAAGGAAAAACAGGATTTTCATAGTAATAATAGTTTCTGAACATCCAGAGTGCTATAGGCACCTGGAAAAGTATAAAGATAAGAACTAAATTTTTATTCACTCTTTTATATAGAATCCAGCAGAAAAATATGAGAGAAATTATGATACCGGAGTATTTTGTCAATGAGCAGAGAGAACACGAGATTGCCAGGAGTATAAAATCCTCTTTATTTTTATTTTCAAGATATTCGAAAAAGTAGTAGAATGCACAGGTGGTGAAAAACAGAAGAGGTATCTCCTGCAAGACTGAAGAGTTTGTTCTGAAAAATATATTGTTGAAGAATAGAAGAAATGATGCTACAGATATAATCTCTTTTTTCTTCTTGAATTTCAACAGAAGCAAAAATGTGGAAGCTGAGAAAAATATAGTCACAGAATGAGCTATGCTGATATAGAACTTTCCTGTTAAAGAAAAGAGATATGCCACATATGAATAAAGCAAAGGAGGATAATAAATCCCATAATATTTATTTGTTTCCAGATGGAAGGCCGGGATTGTTTTTTCTACCGTCAGTATACGGCTCCATGGGAGGTATGCTCTCCATGTATCTGGAGGAATAAGACTATAACTAAAGAAAAAGATTGATGCAAGAAGAACAATCAAAAAAATAAATATCTGGTTTTTTCCAATTTTTTTTGCATCATTATCTGAAAAATACAGGATAAGTATTGTTAGAGAGACTGAACTTAAAAATACAAGCAGTCCTGAGAAAATTCTGAAGAATTGAAAAGTCAGACTTAAAACAGTGATAATAAAAGAGGTATAAATAACAGATTTTATAAACTCTTTTTTGATAGAAAGAATTAATGGTGGCAGGAGCAGTAGACCCAATGCTACAAAATAATAAAGATAATTATCTGTCGGGTACATAAAAGTGATATATACCTATATTATAAATGGTTTATGGTAATATCTGCAGGTGAGAGAATACAGCAGAAACCTTATTTAATCCACTCTTCATTCTATCTTCATGTACAAGGAGTTCGTTGAGAAACTATATACATACACAAGGTTTGCGAAACTTGGACTCAAAAACATCCAGAATCTCCTGGAGATCCTCGGTAACCCTCAGAACAGTTTTAAAACTATCCATATAGCAGGTACAAATGGAAAGGGATCTGTGGCTGCGATGATAACACAGATGCTTATGGAGGAGGGATACAGGACGGGATTATATATCTCTCCACATTTAGTGGATTTCAGGGAGAGGATTCAGATCAACAGGGAATGGATACCTGAAAAGGATCTCCTCAGGATAGGAAAAGAGCTCCTTGATATTGTCGAATCAGGGAATCCTGCTTCTTTTTTTGAGATCACAACAGCGATAATGTTCAGATATTTTGAAGAAAAAAATGTAGATTATGGTGTCATAGAGGTGGGTATGGGGGGGAGGCTCGATGCTACAAATGTTATTCTTCCGGAGGTTTCAATAATTACGCATATATCATTAGATCATACAAAAATTCTTGGGGATACAATAGAAAAGATAGCGTCTGAAAAGGCAGGAATAATAAAAAATAAGCCTACAGTGATCTCAGATTACAGTCTTTACGAGTTTTTTTCAGGGATATGCAAAAAAAGAGGATCGAAATTGTATTCCGTTGGAAAAGATATAAAATATACAAAAAAAGGGGAATTTTTTGATGTGAGTGGAGTTATAAATCTAAAAAATTTAGAGGTCTCTCTTAAAGGAGATCATCAGATACTGAATGCCTCCACAGCCATTCTTGCCGCTTATATTCTTGGAATATCCAGAAAAAGCATCAGAAAAGGTTTAAAAAATGTAAGGTGGGAAGGGAGATTCGAGATCGTCAGCAGAAAACCTTTGATAGTCTTTGATGGTGGACATAACCCGGATGGGGTAAAAACAGCGGTAAACACCATGAAGAAACTCAGCTATGAAAATATCTACATACTGTTTGGTGTTTTAAAAGACAAAGATTACAGAAAAATGATCGATTATCTTAAAGATCTGAAAGGCAGTTTTATCTTCACAAAACCGAACAGTGACAGAGCTTTAGACCCGGAAGAGCTTTTAAAGTATGCTGATGGAACTGTAATAACAGATCCAGAAGAAGCCTTTAGAAAAATAAAAGAAATGGCAAAAAATGAAGATGCAATTCTGGTCATTGGATCTCTGTACCTCATAGGAGATATAAAATCTACTCTATGTAAATAGCTGGCTTTGTTGGAATGGCAAGGCTTTTTTTGTTCTTTGGATCGTAATCTTTATTAATTTCGAGTTTCATTCCAATCTCCTTTTCTATGAAATTCTTCGATTCTTTCAGGATATCCTCCTCATCTATTTTTTCCGAGAATATCCTGTTTTTTATGAGTTGATTTATCAATTTGCTCACAGTTTTTCCTCTTTTCCTCATTTCTTCATCTTTCATTACCTCTTTTATACTATCATTGAAATTCCTCTTTTTTTCAACGATCTCACAGACCCTCCACGCCCAGTCCGGTGCTGTATAAACGTAAACGATCTTTCCCTTTATCTTTGTGACCTTTATTATCTCACGGATATCATTGATAACTCCCTTTATATACTCCTCTCCTCTCAGTATACCTTCATCCTCGATCTCCCTGTATTCCGGCCATTCAGATACCGATATGAACTCCTTCTTTCCAAGTTTCTCCCATATCTCCTCTGATATATGCGGTGCAAAAGGAGCAAGAATCTTTGTCTGCACCTCTATAAACCATGATATTACCTCCTTATTTGGAGTCCCGCACCTTCTCAGATACCACTTCAGATTTCTCTGAAGATCGAAAAATCCTTTCTGTATAGCTGTCCTGAACATGAGGTTCTCCATTGCTTCATCAACTTCCTTTATCACATTGTTCACAACAGCTTCAAACCACTGATCTATCCTCATTTTATTCTCTCTGCCTCTACCATAGTTATTTACAGCAAATTCGTACCATGAGAGAAGTCTCTCCTTCACCGTCTCAACGAACTGTGTTTCTATATTTGCATCATCGACGCCTTCTCCCGCAAAGGCAAGTTCCATTCTCACAGGATCTGCTCCATGTTCTGCCACATGATCCTTAAGCAGTGTTACATTTCCTCTGGAAGTTGACATCTTTTTTCCATCTATGGTTACCCATCCATTGACAGCAAAAGATCTTGGCCAGTATTTCTCAGAAAATATCGCAGTATGGTTGAAGAGACAGAATGTGAGATGATTCTGTACCAGATCCTTACCGGAACTTCGAAGATCAAATGGATACCAGTACTCAAACTCTTTTCTCATCTTCTTCAGTATCTCTTTTGGAACACCATAATCCTTCTCGGTCTCCTTTCCGAGGAATATATAATCAAAGAACTCGTCATCTATAATATCAGCTTTTATCGTACCTTCATTGAAATATTTAGAGATGGTATAAAAGGCCATGTATATCGTAGAGTCTGAAAGGCTCTCGATCACCCATTTCTTGTCCCATGGCAGTTTTGTCCCGAGGCCAAACTCTCTTGTACATGCCCAGTCATTCAGCCACTCCACAACATAATGAAACTGTTTTTTTACAGTCTCAGGGATGATCTTCATTCTATCAACAGCTTTATGGGCTTCTTTTTTCCATTCAGGATCTCCATACCTTATAAACCACTGATCCTTCACTATTCTGACTATACATCTTGTGAGACATCTGCATACAACATTCCCAGAAGGTTCATACATTATATCTGCTTTTTTTGAATCCAGAAGCATTTTTTTAATTTTTTCCTTGGCTTCCATGACAGGCATTCCCGCATACTCACCACAGTTATCATTCATCACTCCCGTGTAGAATCCCATGGAATAAACTTCTTTTTTTGCTTTTTCCAGAAGTTCTCTATCTTTCTGAGACCTTACTCCAAGCTTTTTACATATCTCAACGGCGGGAAGATCCCCAAATCCTTTTGTTTTTATTATCGGTATTGGTTTTATCTTTTTTACCTCGTTCCAGTCAAGGCCAAAACTTTCACAGAGTTCTTTATCTCTCTGGAGATCATAGATCCCCATCCAGTCATCTGGAGCATCTGAAGGAACGCTTGTGACTATTCCTGTTCCTTTATCAGGATCGCAGAAAGTTGATGGGAGAATTATGATCTCTCTCTCAATGCCAGGAGCCTTTACATACTTCCCGAGTAGATCCCTCCCTTTCACCTTCCCTGTGATCTCGACATCTTTTTCCTGATTTTTCAGTTTCTCAGCACATTCTTTACTTATGATCCATATTTCACCGTTAACTCTTGCTTTAACATACTCTACTTCAGGATCCACCCACAGATTCGTCTGCCCGAAGATGGTCTCAGGACGAAGTGTGGCAGCAATTATATACGAATCTCCAAACTCAAACTTTAACAGTGTAAACTCCTGAGGAGTCTCTCCTTCCCCCTCAAGCCTCGCATGGTCACCCACAGGGTTTTTACACTTTGGACACCATATCACAGGATGTTTTCCTATGGCTACCAGTCCCTTCTCCTTAAGTTTCCTGAACTGCCATTCGATGAACTTGTTATAATAGGGATTGAGAGATGTGGTGATAAAAGATCTTCTCCAGTCTATTCCAAATCCTGTTGCCTTTAAATGCTCTATCATTTTTTCTGAGAAATGTTTTGTCCAGTAAACAGGATCTTTGAAGTTTTCTATCTCTTCTTCGGGAATACCCATCTTCCTGAGATTATTTATCTGGATCTCCTCTCCATCTGCAATTCTCTCAGCAGCAGCTACTATAGGTGTTCCTGTGCAGTGAAAAGCAAATGGATATAATGTATTGAAACCTTTCATTCTTTTATATCTTGCGATTATATCGCCTCTGAGAAATGTAAATGCTCTGCCAAGATGTAGATATCCGTTCATATACGGATACGGTAGATTTACAAAAAATTTCTCTCTCTCATCGGGATCTGCTTCGAAGATTTTAGCCTTTTCCCATCTTTCCTGCCATTTTTTATCTATGGATCTGAACATAACTATCTACCTCACAACTTTTCAAAACTATCCAAGAAGAGATCTTGTTTTCATGCGCATAAAAAGCAATCACGTACCCTGTACATATAAAGAAGGAATAGCGGGATTATTTATAAACTTATCGGTCGTTGAAGAATAAATAGAAAAATATATAAGGTTGGTATGTAGTAATGATAACATATATGAATTAAATTCAAATGTGAGGGTAATAGTATGAAAGAAGAGAATGGAGAGAAGTTCAGAGTTTTATTTGAGAACAGTCCTGAAGCTCTTATGTATACAGATGATAACTACAGAGTTATAGCTATAAATTCCCGTTTTAAAGATCTTTTTGGTTATTCTATCGAGGAAATAAAAGGTAAGAATATAAATGACTTCATAGTACCCGAAGAAAAGAAAAAAGAGGCCGAAGATCTTGATTATATGTCACAGAAGGGGTATGTTTTCTATGAAACCGTCAGAAAAAGAAAGGATGGTACTCTGATCCATGTATCGATATCTGCAAATCCCATAATCTCCGATGGAAAAATAAAAGGCCGTATGGTGATGTACAAAGATATTACAGAAAGGAAAGAAATTGAGAGAAAACTCTCTGCGATATACGATTTTAGTAGAGATATATCTCTAACTTACGATATAAATAAACTTGCAAATGTGACTTTGAAGGCTGCAGAGAAGATTTTTGGCTTTAATATCTTTCATTTCATGTTAATCGATGATGAAAAGAACGAACTGGTAGTAATAGCTCATATAGGAGAGCTAAAAAAAACTAAGTTCCCCTTAGAGGGTAAAGGAGTTACTGTTTATGTCGCAAAAACTGGAATCCCATTAAATATCAAAGACGTTTCTAAAGATGATAGATATATTGAAGGTGTGCCCGGTGTTAAATCTGAAATGTGTGTCCCTTTGAAAGTGAAAGATCAGATAATAGGAGTACTGAATGTCGAAAGTAAAAAATTAAATGCTTTCAATGAAAAAGACTTAGAACTTCTGGAAGTCCTGGCATCTCAAACAGCCATTGCAATTAAAAATGCAGAGCTATTCACAGAACTTTCCTCTTTAAAGGAGTTCAATGAAAAAATTGTGAACTCTTTAAACGAGGGGATATGGATGGAGGATGAGAAAGGATTCTGCATATATGCGAACCCCAAGATGAAAGAGATGCTTGGGTACGATACTCTTATAGGAAAGCACTGGAGAGATGTAATAGCTCCCGAAGAGATCGACCATGTAGCAAAAGAAACGAAAACAAGGCCACAGAAGAGAAAATCTTCTTATGAAACTCTTCTTTTAGCAAAAAACGGAGAAAAAATCCCTATTATTGTTTCTGCAACTCCTTTGTTTGAGAAAGGAAAGTATATTGGAATGATAAGTGTTATAGTAGATATAAGAGAACAAAAGAAGATAGAGGGATCACTGAAAGAATCTAGAGAATTATACAGATCGCTTTCCGAGTTCAACAAAACACTTCTTGAGCACTCCTCAGTGGGAATAATGAACATAAACAAAGATATGATAGTAGAGTACACAAACCCCGAGATGAGAAGGATCCTGGGATTACCATTTGGAAAAGAACTGGACGCCACATGGAGGGATATAAGGGAGGTACCATTTTTTGAGGAGACCGGAATATCATCTCTCTTTGAGGAACTCAGAAAAGGAAAAGAGATATCAAGAGATGTATCCTTTACATTTCCCGGCGGTGAAAAGGGATATGTCACTTTAAAAGGTGTTCCGATCCTTAAGGATTCTAAATTTGCCGGGGCCGTTCTGATAGTAAATGATATCACGGAAAGAAAAAAGATGGAGGAAGCATTACAAAAAGAGAAAGATAAAGTACAAAAATATCTTGATATTGCGAGAGTTATGATTATAGTTGTTGGTGCTGATCAAAAAATCACTCTTATAAATAAGAAAGGTTGCGAGATTTTAGAAGGTAGTGAAAAGGAGATTGTTGGTAAAAACTGGTTTGATAATTTCGTTCCAGAAAAGAATAGGAAAAAAGCGAAGGAAGATTTTGAAAAGTTGATGAGAGGGGAAGTTAAATTAATTGAATATGACGAATTCTCTGTTTTGACTAAGAGTGGAAAAGAGAAAATTATTGCTTGGCGCAATGCCTTATTGAAGGATGAACAGGGTAATATCATTGGTGTATTAAGCTCTGGGAGTGATATCACAGAGAAGAAAAAGATTGAGAAAGAGCTAAGAGAGTCCGAAAAAAGATTCCGTGATGTTGCATTAAGTTCAGCGGACTGGATATGG